>Ga0068858_100000040_pt1 | contig 135911 bp, 124 predicted proteins | sample KBSSwiS12_FD_66589 | JGI IMG/M metagenome (GOLD analysis project Ga0068858, IMG submission 66589) | Switchgrass rhizosphere microbial communities from Kellogg Biological Station, Michigan, USA - KBS Switchgrass S1-2 | ecosystem: Host-associated > Plants > Roots > Rhizosphere > Soil ...
ACAGCGCAGCTCCTCCCCTGCAGGATAGGGGTACCGCATATGCCGCAACGCCCCCTCACCCGCTTCGCGGGAGCTCCCCCGCAAGCGGTGGAGCATCTACGGCCCAGATCCTCCACCGCAACGCGGGGGAGGTGGCTCGCGTAGCGAGACGGAGGGGGCGTTTGCGCCGAGCAGCTAGAGGCGCTGGCCCGGGAGCTGTAGGGGGCGGGGACAGCGCAGCTCCTCCCCTGCAGGATAGGGGTACCGCATATGCCGAACGCCCCCTCACCCGCTTCGCGGGAGCTCCCCCGCAAGCGGTGGAGCATCTTCGGCCCAGATCCTCCACCGCAACGCGGGGGAGGTGGATCGCGTAGCGAGACGGAGGGGGCGTTTGCGCCGAGCAGCTCGAGGCGCTGGCCCGGGAGCTGTAGGGGGCGGGGACAGCGCAGCTCCTCCCCTGCAGGATAGGGGTACCGCATATGCCGCAACGCCCCCTCACCCGCTTCGCGGGAGCTCCCCCGCAAGCGGTGGAGCATCTTCGGCCCAGATCCTCCACCGCAACGCGGGGGAGGTGGCTCGCGTAGCGAGACGGAGGGGGCGTTTGCGGCATAGGCGACAGCCCCGCCCCAAAGGGGAAGCATCTACCCGGCGGCCCGCACCGCGCCGGCGATGAAGCCGCCGCCGAGCACGCGGGTCGCGGCTTCGGGGGCGTAGAGGACGCAGGCCTGGCCGGGGGCGACGCCTTCCTCGGCGGCGTCGAGGGCCACGCCCGGCTGGCCGTCGATCATCGCCAGGCGGCCGGGCGCCGGCTCGCGCGTCGACCGCACCCGCGCCAGCACCGGACGGCCCGCCGCGCAGGCGGCCTCGATGCTGGCGGCGTCGCCGATCCAGCTGGTCTCCTTCAGCGTCAGCGCCCGGGTCAGCAGGGCCTCGCGCGGGCCGACGATCACCTGGCGGCGGTCGGCGTCGATCTTCACCACGAACAGCGGGTCGCCGACGGCGACGTTCAGCCCCCGGCGCTGGCCGATGGTGTAGCGGGTGACGCCCTCGTGGCGGCCGAGCGTGCGGCCGTCCAGGTGGACGATGTCGCCGGCCTCGGCGCCATGCGGCCGCAGCCGGTCGATCACCGTGGTGTAGCGCCCTTCCGGCACGAAGCAGATGTCCTGGCTGTCGGGCTTGTCGGCGACCGCCAGGCCGAGCTCGGCGGCCGCCGCACGCACCGCCGGCTTCGGCAGCCCGCCCAGGGGAAACCGCAGGTAGGCCAGTTGCTCGGCCGTGGTGGCGAACAGGAAATAGCTCTGGTCGCGGGCCGGATCTGCGGCGCGGTGCAGTTCGGGGCCGGCGAGCCCTTCCACGCGACGGACGTAGTGGCCGGTGGCCATCGCCTCGGCGCCGAGGTCGCGGGCGGTGTCCAGCAGGTCGCGGAACTTCACCGTCTGATTGCAGCGGATGCAGGGGATCGGCGTCTCGCCGCGCAGGTAGGCGTCGGCGAACTCCTCGATGACCTGCTCGCGGAAGCGGCTCTCGTAGTCGAGCACATAGTGCGGGATGCCGATGGCGTCGGCCGCGGTCCGCGCGTCGTGGATGTCCTGGCCGGCGCAGCAGGCGCCCTTCTTCTGGATCGCCGCGCCGTGGTCGTAGAGCTGCAGGGTCACGCCGACCACGTCATAGCCGGCCCGCGCCAGCACCGCGGCGGTCACCGTGGAATCCACCCCGCCGGACATCGCCGCGACGATCCGGCTGCCGAGCGGCAGGCGCACGGCCTCGCGCGCAGCCTCGATCAGGCCGTCGGGGGCGTCGCGCAGCAGGGCGGGAGCGGTGGTCATCGCCGCCTATTTAGCTGTGCGGGCAAGGCTTTGCGAGAGGCGGGGCGAACGGATCCGCCCAGGCTGTGAAATTGGCTCGGTGAAGCTCGTCCGCGACCGGCCTCTGGACTTGCGGCCGCGCGTGCTCGGCTTGGGCGGCACGGTCTGATCTCCAGCTTCCCGCGCCACCCCGCCCTGACCCCGGGGCGGGCTGACGCTCCGTAGCCTGGCGTGTCAGGCGCCGCCGCCAGCCTCGGGACCGGTCAGGGCTTCACGAACCGATAGACGAAGCGATCAGTCTCGCCCTTGATCGAGGGATCGAACACCTTGATCGAGTGCGGATCGTCCTTGTTTGCCAGCAAGGTGCTCACCGCATCCAGCACAAAGCCGGCCGCCTCGACCTCTTCGCGGGCGGACGCGGGATCGATCCGATGCAGCGACTGGGTGTCGCTCGCGCCCGATCCTGCGGCGGCGGCGTGGTCGACAATAACGTAGCGCCCGCCGGGCTTCAGCGCATCGTAGACGGCTCGATTGAAGGCGTCCGCCGTCGCGCCCTTGTCCTGGATCAGCGCGGTGTGGAGATCGTGATAGAACAGGTGCATCCACAGGACATCCGCGGGCTGCGTGGCCTCCGGCATCGCGACGAGGTCCGCCGAGACGGCGTCGACGTTCTCCCGGCCCGGCTCCTTTGCGAGCGTTCGCATGAGGCCGACCGGATCGTTCTTGAAGTGGGCGACTTCGGCCGGCACGAAACTGTAGACTCGACCTTCGGGTCCCACGACGTCGGAGAAGAGACGAGTCCAGTCGCCGTCGCCCGGGTAAACGTCGATGACGGTGGAGCCCGCATCGACGCGTGCGAACCGGATCAACTCGGATTGCTTGGCTTGGTCGTACATCGGGATCTCCGTTACGGTTGGGCATTCGGCGGGCGCGCGGCTGGCGAGACGGTGCTCCACGGCTCGTTCAGCGTATTCGCAAGCCTCACGAGGCTGTTTGTGCGGCTCCAGAGTCGATGGGCGAGGGCGTCGGGCCCGTGTCCGCCTCGGAGGCCCGCGCCAAGGCCTGGGTGTCGACATACTCCCGGATGCTGGTCAGCTTGCCGTCTCGAACCGTGATGGCGAAGATCCAGTCATCCTCGAACGGCTTGTTCGTGGCCTTGACCTTCCCCCTGGCGAAGCCGACCACCAGCACCCGGTCTCCCTGCGCGACAAACTCCCGCGGTTCCGTCGAGGTCTCAAGTGACCGCGATGCCGTCTCGAGCAAATCCGCCAGCCCGGCGTGTCCGCGGTGCGTTCCGGCCAGCGGCCAGTCCTTGCCTGGAATGATCCACTCGATGTCTTCGGCGACCAGCGCCAGCAGAGCCTCTCTGTCACCTCGGCCGATCGCGGCGAAGAAGTCCTTCACGGTCTGGACGTTTTGCTCGGTGCTCATTGGAGCCTCTCCGATCTTGTGTGACGCCGGGTCAGACCTGGGCCAGGCCTCCATCGACGGCGAGATCCACGCCGGTGATGAAAGAGCTCTGGTCAGAAGCAAGGAACGTCACAGCATCCGCGATTTCTTCTGGCTCACCCCTGCGCCCCATCGGGACCTGCGAAGCGAACTGGGCGGCCGCCTGTTCGGCCTGCTCGGGGGTAAGGCCCGTTGTGGTCGCCAATGCCGGGGTATCGGTGGGTCCGGGGCTCATTGAATTCACGCGGATTTTGCGATCCTTCAGCTCCAGTGTCCAAGCGCGCGCAAAGCTTCGCACCGCGGCCTTACTCGCGGCGTAGGCGCTGAATCCTGGCAGCCCCATCACATTGGAGACCGAGGAGGTCAGGATGATCGAACCGCCGTCTTTGAAGAGCGGAAGCGCCTTCTGAACCGTAAAGAACAGCCCCTTCACATTCACATCGAAGGTCTGGTCGAAATGGGCCTCCGTCGCCGCGGCGAGCGGTGCGATCGTCCCGGCGCCCGCGTTCGCGAAGAGAATGTCGATGTGACCATGTTCCGCCTTCACGACGGCATAGAGCCGGTCCAGATCCTCCAAGCGCGATACGTCGCCCACGACCGTCGTAACGTTTCCCGCAATGGAGGCTGCGGCCTCCTTCAGTTCCTTCTCCCGTCGTCCGGTGATCACGACGTGCGCGCCCTCTTCGACGAAGCGCCTGGCCGTGGCCAACCCGATCCCGCTGCTTCCGCCGGTGATGACGGCGACCTTGCCTTCAAGTTTTTTCATGATGTTCTATCCTTCGTTGTGTTGTTTAGGGATGGGATCGCGCCGGCGTCAGAGCTGCGCCAGGCCGCCGTCGACGGCGACCTCGCTGGCGGTCATGAAGCTGCTGTCCGACGACGCGAGAAAGGCAGCCGCCGCCGCGATCTCCGCCGGATCGCCCATGCGCTGTAGCGGAGTCATCGCGCCGTAAGCCTTCAGGCCTTCCTCGCCCAGCGCATCCTTCGCCAGCTCGGTCGCCGTCGCTCCGGGCGACAGCACGTTGACCCGGATGCCGGCGCCCTTCAGGTCCTCCGCCCAGGTCCGAGCGAGATTGCGCACGGCCGCCTTGCTCGCGCTGTAGGCGGTGAATGCCGGAGCGCCCGTCGTGCCGGCGCTGGATCCGGTCAGGATGATCGAACCGCCCGGGCCCATCAGCGGCAGCGCCTTCTGGACCGTGAAGATCGTACCCTTCACATTGGTGTCGAAGGTTTCGTCAATGTGCTCGGCGGTGATCTTGCCGAGCTTAAGCTGGCTTCCCACCCCGGCGTTGGCGAAGACGATGTCGAGGGCTCCGCGTTCGGCTTTCACCGCCGCATAGAGTCGGTCGAGGTCGGCCTCATCGGAGACCGAGCCCTTCACCGCGCGGGCCTTGGGCCCGAGCTCGGCCACGGCGGCGTCTAGCGCGTCCTGCCGGCGGCCGAAGATGAAGACGAAGGCGCCTTCCGCGATAAAGCGCTTTGCCGCCGCGAGGCCGATGCCGGTGGCGCCGCCGGTGATGACGGCGGTCTTTCCATTCAGTCTGGGCATGTCTTGCATCCTTGGTTCGCCGTCTCGGCCTAAATCTGTACGAGGAGGTCCCCCCGAGGGCCTTGAGATGGGTTTGCCTAAGTGATGCGGTGAGTGCGAAATCACGCACATCGGTGGTGCGAAAACGATCCGGGTAGACGCCGCCCCGTTGATGGCGCGCACGCACCGCCGCACAGTCCGTTAAAAACTCGCTTTGGAAAGGCGCCCCGCGCGGTGCAAGGTTGCACCATGATCGACTGGGATGACGTTCGCTACTTTCTTGCCGTCGCGCGCGGAGCCTCCGTGCGGGCCGCCGCCGGGCGCCTCGGGGTGAACCACGCGACCGTGCTGCGACGCATTGCCCAGCTCGAGGACCGCCTCGGGGCGCAGATGTTCGAAAAGCTGCCTGCGGGCTACCGCCTGACGGCCGCGGGCGAGGAGGTGCTCGAGCTCGCGGAGCAGATGGAAGCGTCATCGCACAGGCTGGAGACGCGCGTCTTCGGTCGCGACCAGGGCGTGCGAGGACTTCTGCGGGTGACGCTGGCGCCGACGCTGGCGACACATCTGCTGATGAAGGACTTCGCCGATTTCGCGCGTCTGCATCCGGACATCGAGATGGAAATCCTGTCGTCCGGCGAGCTGGCCAACCTGACCAATCGAGAGGCCGATGTCGCGATCCGCGTCGTCTACGACCGCAAAACCCTGCCGCTCAATCTTCACGGCCTGAAGGGACCGGAGCTGTTCGGCGGCGTCTACATATCTCGCGATCGACTAGCCGCGTGGCGTGCGGGCGCGCCCGATCCCATCCGGTGGATCGTCATAAGCATGCATGGCGTCCCGGATTGGGCCCGCAAGGGCGAAGTTTGCACCACGGCGGTTCCGTTCAGGACCACGGACGGCGAGGCGCAGATCGTTGCGGTGCGGCAAGGGCTCGGCATGACCACGCTGCCGTGCTTCATCGGCGATGCAGATCCCCTGCTGGCGAGAGCGCCGGGCGCCGACCTGCACATGTACGGAACGGTTTGGGTTCTCACACAGGGGGAGGCACGCAAGACGACGCGCGTGCGGCTCTTCACCGAGTTTATATCCCGCAGGCTCGCCGCCTACGCGCCGCTTCTCGCGGGGCTCTCAGTATCGCGCGACTGACGCCCGGCAGTGGACAAGCGCCTGCAAGAGACGCCCAAGAATTTGCGATCCGACGATGTACCGTTGAGCACCCCTTCGGGACATCACGCCGAGCTGAGTGGGGCATTCGTCTCGTATCTGCCGCCGGTCGGCCACAGCCGAGCCGAGTTTCTGCACAGCCTGCCCCGCAACGCCCCCTACCCGGCCGGCAGGATGCTCAGCAGGGACGCGCCCTGCAGCGCCTGGAAGACGTGGGCGGCGGCCTGGACCGCCATCTGCGCCATCTGCAGCTGAGTGGCGGCCTGGCCCATGTCGGCGTCGGTGATGTCGCCGACCATGCCGGCCAGCGTGGTGTCCTGGTCGGCGACGTTCTGCTTGCTGGTGTCGAGCCGCTTCTGGGTCAGCCCATTGGCCGCGGTCATGGTGGTCAGGTCGGAGCGCAGCCCGTCCCAGGTCGCCAGCTGGCTCTGGATCCAGTCCTGCTGCGCCGGGGTCAGCTTGCCGCTGAACGGCGCCACCGGCGAGTTCTGCAAGGTGTGCAGGGCGTTCAGCATCTGCGAGCCGATGTCCGACGCCAGCACGCCGCTGGTCACCGTGGTGGAGTCGTCCAGCTTGTTCTGCATCTTGTAGTCGTCGTTGTGGAAGAAGCTGCTGGGGTCGACCGGCGCGGCCGGCGGCGGCGGGTCGGTGAGGTCGGCGATCGAGGTCAGCGACACCGGCCGGGTGTCGACCTGGCCGCCGGCGAACAGGTATTTGCCGTTGTAACGGGAGTTCATCCCCTCGACGGCGCTGGAGACCTGGGCCTCGATGTCGGTCATCATGGTCTCGGAACTGCCGGTGGCCAGCGCATTGGCCAAGGCCTCGCGAATTGAACCCGCCGCATTGGTGACCTGGTTGAGCGCCGCGTCCTGGCTGGACAGCCGGTCGGCGACGACGCTGTTCTGGTCCTGGTAGCTCTTCAGCCGGGCCTGCACCGTGTGCATGGCGGTCAGGGTGTCGGCGGTGCTCGAATAGGCCTTGAGATCCGCCCCCTTCTTCTGGGTGGCCACCTGGTTGCCGAAATAGATCTGGCTCTGCTGGGCCTTGGTGAGATTGGCCAGCACGGTGGCGTAGTTGCCCGAGGTCGAGACGCGGTTCACGGCGGGGCGCTCCGTCAGATCATGTTGGTGAGGACGTCGAACAACTCCTTGGCGGCCTGGATCATCCGCGCGGAAGCGTTGAACGCCTGCTGGTAGGTGGTGAGGTTCACCAGTTCTTCGTCGAGGTTGACGCTCTCCGCCGACTGCCGGCGGGCGTCGGCCTCGGTCTTCACCGACTGGGCGGCGTCCGAACGGCTCTGGGCGTCGGAGGCGGCCCGGGCGATCGAGCCGGAGAACTCCGAGGCGTAGCGGCCGACGGTCATGTTGACCGTGCTGAGGCCGCCCGCAGCGCCGAACTGGGTGTTCTGGTCGCCGGACTCCGCAAGCGCCAGCGCGCCGCGCGCGTCCCCGGCCCGCAGCGCCGGCAGGCCGGCGGCGACGCCGAGGTCGAGGTGGGCGAAGGCGAGCTTGCTGGGATCGGTGACGATCGCCGGATTGGTCGAGAACTGGTTGGCCCGCGACGAGCGCTCGCCCGGACCGAGGCCGAACAGCTCGGTCATCGACATGTTGCTGCCGGCGCGCGCGGTCTTGTCGCTGACCACGGACAGCACGGCGTTGGTCGGCGAGGAGCCCGTGAAGCTCAGCCGGCCCTGGGTGTCGAGGGCGAAGCTCCCATAGAGGCCGACGCCGTTGCTGGTGGTGTTCAGCGAATTGACCAGGTCGCCCATGGTCGGGGCGGCCGGCACGGTCACCGTCACGTCCTGCAGCGCCTTGCCGTCGGGCTGCGACAGCCGCAGCGTGATGGTGTCGCCCGGGGTGAAGCCGTGGTCGCTGCTCGCCGTCAGCCCGGTGGCGTAGGTGCCCGGGCCGCTCGCGCGCACCAGGTCGTTGAGGCCGAAGAAGTGCGAGAACGCCTTGCCCGCCTTCTGGGAGGTCCCCTCGTCGACCGCCACGCCGAGACCGCCGGTCCCGGCGATCTGCAGGGTCCCGTTGGTGAAGCTGGCGCTGCCCATGGCGCCGAGGGCGGTGTTCAGGTCGGCGTCGAAGCTGGCGGGGGAGAAGGCCGTGGCGGGGCCGCCGTCGACGCTCATCGTCTGGGCGTCGAAATCGATCGCCACCTTGCGCTGGACGACGCCCGAGGCGTCGGTCAGGGCGACGGTCGACTGGCCGGTGAAGCCGGTGATGGCGCTGCCGATGTCGAGCCCGGTGTTGCGCCCGGTCAGGGTCGCCGGCGCGGGCACGGCGCTGGAGGCGTTGTGCGCCGCGTTCAGCTGGTCGACGGCGCCCTGGACGAACTCCGACAGCTGGTCGCTGAGCTGCGGCAGCTCGGTGTTGCGCAGGTCGAGCAGGCCGCGCACCTCGCCGCTGTCGAGCTGCAGCGGCTGCGGCGCGCCGCCATCGGCGGTGGCGGTGATATAGCCCGGATTGCCCGGGCTGGCGTTGTAGGCGAGCGTCACCGCCCCGTCGCCGGCCAGCTTGAGGCCGTCGCCCGAGCGGATGTCGACGCCGCCGCCGGCGTGCGGCGAGACCTTCACGCCCATCAGCCCGGAGAGCTGGTCGACCAGCTGGGCCTGGATATTCTCCGCGCCGGAAGCGTCCTGCTCGATCAGCCTGGCGCGGACGATGTCGCCGTTCAGCGAATTGATGCGGGTCAGCAGGTCGTTGGCCTGGGAGACGTCGGCGCTGATGCGCGTATCCATCGTCTGGCTGAGCGAGTTGAGCTGGCCATTGATACGCTGTGACTCGCCCAGGAAATCCTGGACGTTGGCGACCGCCTGGCCGCGCAGCAGGGTCGAGGACGGGTCGTTGGCCGCCGCCGAGAAGCCCGAATAGATGGTGTCGAGCCGGTTGAAGAAGAAGTTCTCGCTGGTCGGGTCACCGAACAGGCCCTGGGCGGTGTCCATATACTGTGAGTAGGAACTCCAGCGGCTGGACTCGCCGGCGGCCGTCTGGCTCGCCAGCTCCAGATACTGGTCGGTCACCCGCTTGGTGCCGGTGACCGAGACGCCCATGCCCTCGCCGGCGACCACCAGCGGCTGCTGCTCGACGGTCTTGCGGACATAGCCGGGGGTGTTGACGTTGGCGATATTGTCGGAGACCGCGCGCAGGCCCATCTGCGCGGCCTGCAGGCCGGAGGTGGCGGTTCTCAGGGTGGCGTTGAGCGACATGGACTAGGCCTCAGCCCGGCAAACGCTGCGCGCCCCGGCCGAAACTGCCGGGACGTTTCGGCGCTCGCGCAGCGCCTCAAAATCGAAATTCCTCAGCGTATTCAAAGCCGACCTCTTCAGGCTCGACGGAGCCCAACAGGGTTAACGCAAGACCAATGCCAGAGCCGGCGGGCCCTGGCCGGCTCGGCAGGGAAGGCCCCGCCGGCGCGCCCGCAGCCCGGCAATTTCAGCCGCAGCTTCGCGCCCCGATCGCAGGCCGGGGCGAAATAAGCTCGCCTTTTCAACGGCCAACTGGACTGGCGCGAAGGTTGCTCTGGTCTTGGGGAACACCCAGCGCAGCACGCGCACCCTCGCTTCTCGAGATGTCCGTGTCCGCACCCGCCATCAGTCTCGCCGCCTCCCTTGCGCCCGGCGCCGCCGGAACCGCCAACGCCGCCGGCAAGGCTGCGGGCGGCGCGCTGGCCGGATTCGAGGCCCTGATGGGGGCCTTCTTCGCCTCGACGGACACTGTGCCGCAGGCGCCGAGCGCCACAGCGACGCCGGCCGGCGGGACGCCGGTGAAGGGCCTGCCGACGGGCGAGGCCGCCGCCAACGTCGGCCCTTCTACTGCGGCGCCCGGGGGCGAGCCGGCTCAGGCCGGCCCGCCGCTCGCCGTCGCGAGCGCGGCGGTATCGCTCGTCGTAGCCGCCCCGCAGACCGGCGCGGGGGCGACCAAGCCTGCGCCGCAGCCCGGCGAGGCGGCGCCCAGCGGCCCGGCTCATCCGGCCGGTGCAGCGGCGCTGGCGAGCGCCGCCCCTGCGCCGCCGGACGCGGGCGAGCCGGCGGCGACCGGCGTGGCCGCCGCGAACACGGTCGCCGTCGACGCCGCTGCGGTCGTGACCGCAAAGGAGGCGCCGGCGGCCAGCGACGACACGGCCGAGGCGCCGACGCAGGCGGAGGCGCTGAACCCCGCGCAGATGGCTGCGATGCTGGCGCTGCTGGCGCCGGCGACGCCCCAGCCGGCGGCGACGGCCGGTCCGTCGGCGAGCGGCGAACCGGCGGGCTCGCCCAAGCCGGCGCCCGCCGTCGAGGCCGCGCCGCTCCCCGCGACACCCGCGGCCTTCGCGGCTCCCACGCCCGCGCCGCGCGCGCAGAACGCGCCCGAGCTGGATGTTCCGGCGGGCAAGGAGCCGGACGCGCCGGCCCTGAAATCGGACGCGCCGCAGCCGCCGAGCGCCCCAACCGACCCCCAGACGAGCGCCAGCGCTCCCGCCGAGCCGCTTGCCACGGCCGTGGCCCAGGCGGCCTCGCCGGCGCCCGCGGCCCTGCCGGCGGCGGCCCAGGCCAGCATGGCGCCGCCGCCTCCCGCCGCGCCCGTCGCCGACAAGCCCGCCAAGTCCGGTCGAACCGCGCACGAGGAGGCCTCGCCGAAGACCGGAGCGGATCCAGCCCCGCGCCCGGGCCCGGCGGTCACAGCCGCGGCCGCGAGCCAGCCGGAGGCCGACAGGGACCCCGGCCAAGGCGCCGCCAGGGCGGCCGAACCGCCCTCGACTGCGACCCAGGCGCGATCCGCCGATCCGCAGCCGCCCGCCGATCCCGCCGCGGCGCCCCTCGCCGCCGCGCCGAGCGCTGCGACCCACACGGCCGCCGCCGCGGTCCGCGGGTCGCCGGAGACGGTGGCCAACCTGGCCGCCCAGATCGTCAAGAAGCTCGGCGCGCGCACCACCCAGTTCGACCTGCAGCTGGATCCCGCCGGTCTCGGGCGGGTGAACGTGCGGGTGGAGATCAACGCCGACGGCCGGATCAGCGCGGCCATGTCGTTCGACAATCCGCAGGCCGCCTCCGAGCTGAGGTCCCGCTCCAACGAGCTGCAGCGGGCGCTGGCGCAGTCCGGGTTCGACGTCAGCGGCGGGATGTCCTTCGACGTCGCCCAGGACCAGGGCGGCGGCTATCCGGGCCAGCCGCAGAACGGCTTCCAGAACGGCGACAGTCCCGGCCAGGCCTTCCGCGGCCGGGCCTTCGCCGCGGCGCTGGAGACTGCGGGCGACGCCGCCCAGTCGGCGCTGGCCGGAGCGCTCAACCCCCGCCGCGAGACGCCGACCGGCGTCGACGTCAGGATCTGAGGATCAACCGATGACCGTCAGCGCCACCTCGCCGATCAACACCACCGCCGCGACCAGCAATGCGGCGGCGAACGACACCACCAACGCCGGCCGCACGCGCCTGGCCGACAACATGAACATGTTCCTCACCCTGCTGACGACGCAGATGAAGAACCAGGATCCGACCTCGCCGATGGATTCCAACCAGTTCATGTCGCAGCTGGTGCAGATGACCGGGGTCGAGCAGCAGCTGGCCGGCAACGACCTCCTGAAGCAGCTGGTCGCCAACACGGGGACCAACCTCTCCAGCTCCGTGGGCCTGATCGGCAAGGAGGTCCGCGCCGCCACCAGCGACGCGGCGCTGTCGAACGGCCAGGCCAAGTGGGGCTACAGCCTGCCTGCCAACGCCGCCGACGTGAAGATCGAGGTGCTCGACTCCAACGGCCTGCCGGTGCGCACGCTCGCCGCCTCGGGGGACGACATGAAGGCCGGCGAGCACAGCTTCGCCTGGGACGGCAAGGACGCGCTCGGCGTCACCCAGCCGGACGGCGTCTACAGCCTGCGGATCACCGCCACCGACGCCAGCGCCAAGCCGATCGCCAGCAGCATCTACGTGCAGGGGATGGTGACGGCGATCCAGCAGGACAACGGCGCGTCCGTCATCACCGTCAACGGCGGCAAGGTGCCGATCGGCCTAGTGACCTCGGTCAGCCAGGCCGCGGCAGCCGCAACGCCCCCCGCCACCACCGGTTCGGAGAGCGCCGGCGGCGCAACCGGGCCCCCCGACACCACCCCCCCGGCCGACCAAACGTCGGCTCAAACGGCCTGAAAAAAGGGCCTAGGCGCGAGAGCAGGACGCCGCGCGCCGCGGTCATCGAACGGAAAGTGAAGCCATGAGCATCAATTCAGCCATGCTGGCCGGCGTCTCGGGGCTGGTCGCCAACGCCTCGGCGCTGGCGGCCATCTCCGACAACATCGCCAACGTCAACACCGTCGCCTACAAGCGCAACCAGACAAACTTCTCGAGCGTGGTGACGGCCCAGGCCGTGCCCGGCCACTACTCCGCGGGCGGCACGCAGGCGATCACCCGGCAGCTGGTCAGCACCCAGGGGCTGATCCAGACCGCCAACTCGGCCACCGACATCGCCATCAACGGCGACGGCTTCTTCGTCGTCACCAACAAGGGCCTGGGGCTGACCAACTCCGACCAGCGGCTGTTCACCCGCTCGGGCGCCTTCACCGTCGACGCCAACGGCTATCTGGTGAACGACGCCAACCTCTATCTGCAGGGCTGGCCGGCGGTGAACGGGGTGACGAGCCCCGATCCCTCCGACCTCACCGCCATGCAGCCGATCAACGTCAAGTCCCTGGGGACGGCGGTGGCGCCGACCAGCCTGGTGCAGCTCACCGCCTCGCTGTTCAAGAACCAGTCGGTGTCGGCCGGCGAGGCCGCCTACAACAACACCACCGCCAGCATGGCCCAGTACGCCGACGACATCGCCAACAAGGTGACGCCGACAGGCACCAAGCCCGACTTCACCATGGAGATGAGCATCGTCGACTCCTCCGGCGGCTCCCACAAGGTGTCGCTGGCGGTGCTGAAGGGGGCCAACCCCAACGAATGGCACGCCGAAGTCTATTCGGTGCCATCGACCGATGTGACCGGCGGCGGCGCTCCCGGACTGATCGCCGACGGCACCATCAAGTTCACCGCCCAGGGCGACTTCGATCCGGTCAACAGCACCGGCTTCTTCCAGAGCGCGGCGGGATCGATGACCCCGAAGTTCCAGCTCGGCAACTCGGCTGCCGGCACGGCGCCGAAGTGGGCGACCAGCCTCGGCCTCAGCGATCAGGCGATCACCCTCGACCTCAGCAAGCTGTCGCAAGTGGTCGAGACCAGCCAGCTGAAGTCGGTGAACTCCGACGGCGCCGGCGTCGGCAACGTGATCGCGGTTCAGGTCGACCAGGACGGCTACGTCTCGGCCATCTTCGACAACAAGCAGGTGCGCAAGATCGCCCAGATCGGCCTGGCGACCTTCCCCAACCCGGACGGCCTGAAGCCGTCCAGCGGCAACACCTATTCCTCCGCCATCCCGGCCGGCGTGATGGTGGCCAAGGCTCCGGGCACCGCCGGCGGCGGCGTCATCTCGCCCTCGAGCCTGGAAGCCTCGACCGTCGACCTGTCGCAGGAATTCACTGGCCTGATCACCACCCAGAAGGCTTATTCCGCCTCCTCCAAGATCATCACCACAGCCGATCAGATGTTGGATGAACTAATCCAGATGAAGCGATAGTAAATCTAGAAGTTATCTTGGGTTAACTTGATACACCAAAGCATGTGCCATTTTAGTACACGGCGGAGGCGATGATTATGGCTTTCTTTACTTTCACGATTCAGCGGCCGTTAGGGGCTGTTGCGTATGGTTCCTGCCAATAGCGATGGTGGGAAAGACGTAAGCCATGTTGCAACAACAGCAGACGCGCACGAACAACCGGGGCGAGGCCTATGTGATCGGCCCGACCGGTGCGCCGCTCACGCTGAAGGACCTGCCGCCGCCGAACACCGGGCGATGGGTCATCCGCCGCAAGGCGGAGGTGGTGGCGGCGGTTCGCGGCGGTCTGATCTCGCTCGACGACGCGCTCGCGCGCTACTCGCTGACGGCGGAAGAGTTTACCGCCTGGCAGCGTTCGATCGACCGTCACGGCCTGGCGGGTCTGCGCACGACCCGCCTGCAACAATATCGCTGAGCCGTCCCCTCCCCCGGGAGGGCTCAGACTTTGCGGCCGCGCCTTAAGGGCGCGGCCGTTTTGTTTTGAGGCGCATGCCCCCTCCACCCCTTCGGGGTCCCCCTCCCCCAGAGGGGGAGGAGATTCGAGGCTGCAATACCCCCTCTCCTCCCCCCTTGGGGGAGGGGGACCGCGAAGCGGTGGAGGGGGCCAGCGCCACGCCTCAGGGATGGCCTGGCCGGACCCTTTCGCCGATCTTGCGCACCTTCACCGTGATCCGTTCCTGCTCGCCCGCCGCACGTTCGACGAGCAGTCGGGCGACCTGGGCGTCGTCGTGGAAGACATGGCCCTTGATGGCGTCGAGAATGGCCTTGGCGAGGTTGTCGAGGTCGATCCATGGCGGATCGCCGACGTATTCCATGCAGATATCGACGGCGAACTCGCCCCACCCCGCCGCCCCCGGAGGCGGGCCGTAGGGCGAAAGCTCTTCGGCCGCCGCCAGCCCGAGCGCCGGCTGCGCGCCGCGCCATTCCTTGCGGAAGAACTCGTAGATCAGCGGCTTGTAGTATTTGGCCTGGGTCGCCAGGCCGTCGACGACCACCTCGACCACCCCGTCGGCCTCGCGCGCGCGGACCTTGCCGCTCCGGATCCAGCCCTCGCTCATCCGGCGCTAAAGGCGCTCGACCTTGACCGCCGTGCCGTAGGCGAGGACCTCGGTGATGCCGTCCATGATCTCGTTGGCGTCATAGCGCATGGCCACCACCGCGTCGGCGCCGAGATCGCGGGCGTGCGTCGCCATCAGGTCGTAGGCCTCCTGCCGCGCGGTCTCGGCGAGGCTGGAGTAGATCGACAGGTTGCCGCCGAAGATCGACTGGATGGCGCCGCCGAGGTTGCCGACCACGCTGCGCGAGCGGACCGTGACGCCGCGCACCATCCCCACATGGGCGACGATGCGATAGCCGGGAAGGTCGTTGGTGGTGGCGACGAGCATGTCTGGCTCCGCAACGGCGAGGCTCTACGCTATATCGTCCGCGCGCTTCGGCCGCCACGCCCGTTGCAGCCGGCGCGCGCGACGGCTAGACCGCCCGCGACCCAGATGGAGGCCCTGATGACCGCGACCCGCACCGAGACCGACACCTTCGGACCCATCGAGGTCGCCGCCGACCGGTACTGGGGCGCCCAGACCCAACGCTCGATTCAGAACTTCAAGATCGGCTGGGAGAAGCAGCCGAAGCCGATCATCCGCGCCCTTGGCATCGTCAAGCGCGCGGCCGCCGAGGCCAACATGGAGCTCGGCAAGCTCGACCAGGACATCGCCCTGCCGATCATCATGGCCGCCCAGGAGGTGATCGACGGCAAGCTCGACGACCACTTCCCGCTAGTGGTCTGGCAGACCGGCTCCGGCACCCAGTCGAACATGAACGCCAACGAGGTGATCTCCAACCGGGCGATCGAGATCCTCAAGGGCGAGATGGGCTCGAAGACGCCGATCCACCCGAACGACCACGTCAACATGAGCCAGTCGTCGAACGACACCTATCCGACGGCCATGCACATCGCCTGCGCCGAGCAGGTGGCCCGCCACGTGATGCCGGCGCTGGAGCACCTGCACGCGGCGCTGAAGAAGAAGACCGACGCCTTCGCCCACATCATCAAGATCGGCCGCACCCACACCCAGGACGCCACCCCGCTGACGCTGGGCCAGGAGTTCAGCGGCTATTCGCATCAGGTCGCCATGGCCGTGCGCCGCATCAAGGAGAGCCTCTACGGCCTCTATGAGCTGGCCCAGGGCGGCACCGCGGTCGGCACCGGCCTCAATGCGCCGATCGGCTTCGACAAGAAGGTCGCCGAAAAGATCGCCGCCATCACCCACCTGCCCTTCGTCACCGCGCCGAACAAGTTCGAGGCGCTGGCCGCCCACGACGCCATGGTGTTCAGCCACGGCGCGCTGAACACCGCCGCCGCGGCGCTGTTCAAGATCGCCAACGACCTGCGCTTCCTGGGCTCCGGCCCCCGCGCGGGCCTCGGCGAACTGGCGCTGCCGGAGAACGAGCCGGGCTCGTCGATCATGCCGGGCAAGGTCAATCCGACCCAGGCCGAGGCCCTGACCATGGTCTGCGCCCACATCATGGGCAACCAGACCGCCATGTCGGTGGCCGGCAGCCAGGGCCACTTCGAGCTGAACGTCTTCAACCCGGTGATGGCCTACAACTTCCTGCAGTCGGCCCAGCTGCTGGGCGACGCGGCGATCTCGTTCACCGACAACATGGTGGTCGGCATCACCGCCCGCGAGGACAACATCAAGGCCAACCTCGAGCGCTCGCTGATGCTGGTGACGGCGCTGGCGCCGAAGATCGGCTACGACAACGCCGCCAAGATCGCCAAGACCGCGCACAAGAACGGCACCACCCTGCGCGAGGAAGCCGTCGGCGGCGGCTACGTCACCAACGAGGAATTCGACGCCGTGGTCCGCCCGGAGAACATGATCAGCCCGGGGTGAGGCGCGCGGCCGAACGCCCCCTCAGTCCAGTTTACCCCGGAGCGGACCGGCCAAGGGCCGGATCCGGGGCGACAGCTCCCCCGCAAGCGGTGGAGCATCTAAGGCCCAGATCCTCCACCGCGCAGCGGGAGAGCTGGCTCGCGCAGCGAGACGGAGGGGGCGTTCGGCCCGCCCGTCTAGGCTCTGCGGTTGACCGCGACGTCGGCGAGGTCCTCGAGCGCCGGACGCCAGCTGTTGGCCGGGAAGTCGGCCAGGGCGGCCTTGGCGTTGTCGGCGTAGCTGCGCGCAATGTCGAGGGTCGCGGCCAGCGCGCCGGTCTGGCGCATCAGCTCGCAAGCGCGGTCGAAGTCGGCCTCGGTCTGCTCGCGCCGATCGACGGTGCGCACCCAGAACTCCCGCTCGGCCGGGCCGGCGCGGGCCATCACCAGCAGCAGCGGCAGGGTCGCCTTGCCTTCGCGGAAGTCGTCGCCCGGGTTCTTGCCGAGGGTGGCGCTGTCGCTGGAATAGTCGAGCGCGTCGTCGACCAGCTGGAAGGCCAGGCCCAGGTTCATGCCGTAACGGCGCAGGGCGCGGCAACGCTCGGGCGGGGCGCCGGCCGAGACGGCGCCGCACTCGGCCGCGGCGGCGAACAGCTCGGCGGTCTTGGCCTGGATGATCTCCAGATAGAGCTCCTGGCCGAGGTCGAGGTCGTGCGCCCGGGTCAGCTGCAGCACCTCGCCCTCGGCGATCACCCGCGAGGCGCGCGCCAGGATCTCCAGCGCCGGCATCGAGCCGGCGCCGACCATCAGCTCGAAGGCGCGGGCGAACAGGAAATCGCCGACCAGCACAGAGGACGGCGCGCCCCAGATCAGGTGGGCGGCGACCCGCCCGCGGCGGAGCTCCGAGGAGTCGACCACGTCGTCGTGCAACAGGGTGGCGGTGTGGATGAACTCGACCGCGGCGGCGAGCTTGAGGCAGGCGTCGTCGCGCGCCCCGGCCATCCGCGCGGCGGCCACGGTCAACAGCGGCCGCAGGCGTTTTCCGGACCCGGCGATCAGGTGGTCGGCCAGGGCCGGGATCACCGGCACCGGGCTGTCCATATGCTGGCGGATCAGGGCGTCCACGGCCGTCATGTCCGGCGCGGCGAGCGCGACCAGCCCATCCAGCGACGGCTGGGGCGCCTCGGCGACAGCGGCGGTGCGGGCTTCCACGCGGCTAAGCTCTCCTGGCGTCCAACCCGCATTTTGCGGCCCGGACAATTGCGGCGGACAATGGTGACGCGCTAGGGCACGGTCAAGCGGCCCGAGCGTGGAGGCCTTCAAGCATATACCGGGCCTTACGGAAATGGATGGGATCACGGAAAACAGCGTGCTGGACGGCCGGGTCAGGCTGCTGCAGCCGCAGCGTGGCTACCGCGCCGGCCTCGACGCCGCCTTGCTGGCGGCCGCCTGCGACGCCGCCGACGGCGCGCGGGTGATCGAAGCCGGCTGCGGCGGCGGGGCCGCCCTGCTGGCGGCCGCCGCCCGCCGGCCGCGGGCCCGCTTCACCGGGGTCGAGCGCGATCCCGCCGCCGCGGCCCTGGCCCGCCGCAGCATCGCCCTGAACGACCTCGGCGACCGGGTCGAGGTGCTGGACGGCGACGTCGCCGCCCGCTTTCAGGCGCTGGGCCGCGCGCCGTTCGACGCCGCCCTGGCCAATCCGCCGTTCTTCGACGATCCCGCCGCCCTGCGCGCCCCGGCCCCCGAGCGGCGCGGCGCCTGGATGGCCGACGACGGCCTCGCCGCCTGGATCGGATTTCTGCTGAAGGCGGTGCGCGAAGGCGGCACGCTGACGGTGATCCATCGCGCCGACCGGCTGGCCGACCTGCTGGCCCTGCTGGCGCCGAAGGCCGGCTCCGTGCAGGTTCGCCCGGTGCAGCCCTTCATCGATGCACCTGCCAAGCGGGTGTTGGTCCGCGCGGTGAAGACCGGCAAGGCGCCGCTGCTGCTGCTGCCGCCGCTGATCCTGCACGCCCGCGACGGCGGCCGGCACACGCCCGAGACCGAAGCCGTCCTGCGCGGCCGCGCGGCGCTGGCCTGGGCGTGAGGTCAGGTCGCGCGTCTACCCCTCGATGCCCAGCCGCTCGCGGTAGCCGGCCTGGACCAGGTCGTGCCATTCGGGATGTTTGGTGATGTAGGCGGCGATGAAGCTGCAGGTGGGGATCACCTCCAGCCCCTGCTCGCGGGCGTAGCTCAGGGCCGCGGTGGCCAGCTGGCCGCCGACCCCGCGGCCGGCGAAGGCTTCGGGCACGACGGTGTGGGGCAGGATCATCGTCCCGTCGCGCAACCGATACTCGGTGAAGGCGACCGCGTCCCCCTGCCGCGCCTCGAAACGGTGCTCAGCCTCGTTGTTCACCACGACGATCGGCTCGGACATGCGGCGGCTCTCCTTCTTAAAGGCGCAACTTGGGGTTCGGCGGGCGCGCAGCCAAGAGCCAAGATCCTGCCTGGCGGCATTGAAAAAGGGCCCGGGGTCGCCCCCGGGCCCTGCTGCAGCCTGAACTTGCCGACTGCCTAGTTCCGCGACGTATCAACAAGCTTGTTCTTGGTGATCCAGGGCATCATGGCGCGCAGCCGCTGGCCGACTTCCTCGATCTGGTGCTCGGAGGCCCGCCGGCGGGTCGCCTTGAACGAGGGCTGGCCGGCGCTGTTCTCCAGCATGAAGTCGCGCACGAAGCGGCCGGACTGGATGTCTTCCAGCACGCGCTTCATCTCGGCCTTGGTCTGCGGAGTGACGATCCGCGGACCGGTCACATACTCGCCGTACTCGGCGGTGTTGGAGATCGAGTAGTTCATGTTGGCGATGCCGCCTTCGTAGATCAGGTCGACGATCAGCTTCACCTCGTGCAGGCACTCGAAATAGGCCATCTCCGGGGCGTAGCCCGCCTCGACCAGGGTTTCGAAGCCGGCGCGGATCAGCTCGACCAGGCCGCCGCAGAGCACGGCCTGTTCGCCGAACAGGTCGGTCTCGCATTCCTCGCGGAAGTTGGTCTCGATGACGCCCGAGCGGCCGCCGCCGATCGCCGAGGCGTAGGCGAGGCCGAGGTCCATCGCCCCGCCGGTGGCGTTCTGATGGATGGCGATCAGGCAGGGCACGCCGCCGCCCTTCTGGTACTCGCCGCGCACCGTGTGGCCCGGGCCCTTCGGCGCGACCATCAGCACGTCGACGCTCTGCTTCGGCTCGATCAGGCCGAAGTGGACGTTGAGGCCGTGGGCGAACAGCAGGGCGGCGCCGTCGCGCAGGTTGTCGTGGATCTCGGTCTTGTAGATCTGGGCCTGATGCTCGTCCGGGGCCAGCACCATCAGGGCGTCGGCCCAGGCGGCGGCTTCGGCCACGGTCATCACCTTCAGGCCGTCGGCCTCGACCTTCTTGGCGGTCGCCGAGCCTTCCTTGAGGGCGACGGCGACGTTCTTCACGCCGGAGTCGACCAGGTTCAAGGCGTGCGCGCGGCCCTGGGAGCCATAGCCTACGATGGCGATCTTCTTGTCCAGGATGCGGGAAATGTCGGCGTCGCGGTCGTAGTAGACGCGCATGGTTGTTCTCCTGAACAGAAAAATAGGCCACGCAACGACGCTGTCGCGCGCGCGGCAAAGCGCGGGCTCTCAAGCGTTTTTTTGCCCCAAGGTCAAGGGCCGGCCGCGCCAAGGCCCGTCCGCCGGCGTCGCATCCGCGCCCGAAGCATGGCAGTTGGTGGCGGATGATCGAGGTCACGCCCGCCATCGCCCTGGCCGAAAGCGAGCTTGCCTGGAAGGCCATACGCGCCTCCGGGCCGGGCGGCCAGCACGTCAACAAGACCTCCACCGCGGTCGAGCTGCGCTTCGACGTGCGCCAGTCCGCATCGCTGCCGGAGCCGGTGCGGGCCAGGCTCTACCGGCTGGCCGGCTCGCGGCTGACCCAGGACGGCGTGCTGGTGATCACCGCCCAGGGCTTCCGGTCGCAGGAAATGAACCGGGCCGAGGCGCTGGAGCGGCTGGTCGCCCTGATCCGCAAGGCGGCCGAGCCGCCGCCGCCGCCGCGCAAGAAGACCAGGCCCACCTTCGCCTCGAAGACGCGCCGGCTGGAAGGCAAGGTCCGCCGCGGCGGCGTCAAGGCGATGCGCGGCAAGCCGGGGCTGGATTAGGAATTCGCCATAGGCTCACCACAAATGGCGGTTTTTCCAGAGCCCCGAAAGCTTCTATGGTGAGGGTCATGTCGCGCGCCCCGATCTATTTCGCCCTCGCCGCGGCCGTCGTCCTGGCCGGCTGCACCCCTACCCTCGGTCCGCCGCCGCCCGGGGGCCTGCGCCCGCCCAGCGCCTCGAGCTTCCGGGCCGAGGACTTCGCCTGGTCGGCCGAGACCGGGCGCGGCGGCATCGCCGGCCATCTGGTCTATCACCAGGGCAAGACCCGCTTCAGCTGCGCCCACGCCACGGTGATCCTGACGCCGGAGACGGCCTGGACCCGGCGGCGGATGCAGATCCTCTACCACTCGACCGAGTTCGCCGCCGAGGCGGCCGAGGCGGTGCGCGCCCGCACGCCCACGGCGCCGTCCGGCGACTACTCCGCCTTCGTGCGACGGACCACCTGCGACGCGGAGAGCCGCTTCAGCTTCTCGGCCCTGCCGGACGGCGCCTGGTACGCCATCACCATCGCCAAGCCGGTTTCGGGCGAAGGCGGCGGCGTGGCCCTGATGAAGCGGGTCGTCACCGAGGGCGGGCGGATGACGCCGGCGGCGCTGTAGGCGCGGCCGAACGCCCCCTCACCCGCTTCGCGGGAGCTCCACCGCGTAGCGGGGGAGGTGTCGGCGAAGCCGACGGAGGGGGCGTTTGGCGCCGGCCTCAGTGCACCTTGGCGCGGTCGATCGCCAGGCCGTCGCCGAAGGCGTTGACCTCGATGACCTGGCCGTCGTCCAGCTCGCGAACAACTGGCGCTCAGGCTCGGCCGCTCTTCGCGGACCCTGCGGACAAGGGGGTCCGCCGCCGTCGCAACTGCCGATGGACGCGAGACCCACACATCTCGTTAAAGGCGTAATGTCGCACGATGCGCTTTATGGAAGTATTATTCCGAACACCAATGTATTGTTGACAAACGTTAAGTGGATTACGGCGAAAGTTTGCCGATCAGTATAAGTAATTTTTTGCGCTTCTTCACATCTCAAGCCAAGAAGGTTAGTCATGAAAATTGCCATTCTTCTTGCGACCGCCACGCTTGGCGTCGCGGGCAATAGCGCCCCCTATACCGACGCCCGCAGTGATTGAACTCCCAGGCCTCAGCCGGAGAGCGGCGACTCCAATCGAACTCACTCTGGGCGATCTCAATAACGCCCGTCCCTCGGCGCAACTCGCCTTCCTGAAGCGGGAACTGGCCAATCTGAACGCCTACTGCGCCACGCTGAAGGGCGCGCTCGCCGCAGCGGGCGTGCCGTCCACTCCGTCGCGGCATCCCCTGCTGGCCAAGCTAGCGCAGCAGGAAGCCGCGCTGGTCGGCATCCTGTTCGCGGCCTACCCCAACGTCCTTCACCGCTACGACATCCTGGAGGCGCTGCCGGGACGCGACCGGGTCGAGGAACGCGTCGCCAGTCTCGTCAACTGCAAGGTGAACCACGTTCGCAAGGCGCTGGGTCACGCCGCGATCGAGAACATCCGCGGCGAAGGCTACCGATTGGGCGCCGCCCTCTACGGCGAACTCGCCGCAACGGGCAACGCCGTCGGCTAATTCGGCGGACGAGCGTGCGCCTTTGCTCAGTGCACCTTGGCGCGGTCGATCGCCAGGCCCTCGCCGGAGGCGTTGACCTGGATGACCTGGCCGTCGTCCAGGTCGCCGGCCAGCAGCTTGCGGGCGATGGGATCGACCAGCTCCTTCTGGATCACCCGCTTCAGCGGCCGCGCCCCATAGACCGGGTCGTAGCCGCGCTCGGCCAGCCAGTGCAGGGCCGCATCGTCGAGCGCCAGGGTCATGCGGCGGTCGGCCAGCAGCTTCTCGACCCGCTTCAGCTGGATGCGGACGATGTTGTCCATCTCGCCACGGCCCAGCCGCTTGAAGAGGATGATCTCGTCGATCCGGTTGAGGAACTCCGGCCGGAAGTTGCGACGCACGACGTCCATCACCGCCGGCCGGGCCGTCTCCACGTCGTCGCCTTCCGGCAGGTTGGCCAGATACTCCGACCCCATGTTCGAGGTCATGATGATCAGGGTGTTGCGGAAGTCGACGGTGCGCCCCTGGCCGTCGGTCAGCCGACCGTCATCCAGAACCTGCAGCAGCACGTTGAAGACGTCCGGGTGGGCCTTCTCGACCTCGTCGAACAGCACGACCTGGTAGGGCCGGCGCCGCACGGCCTCGGTCAGCGCCCCGCCTTCGTCATAGCCGACGTAGCCGGGCGGCGCGCCGATCATCCGGCTGACCGAGTGCTTCTCCATGTACTCGCTCATGTCGAGGCGGGTGATGGCGTGCTCGTCGGCGAACATGAACTCCGCCAGCGCCTTGGTCAGCTCGGTCTTGCCGACGCCCGTCGGGCCGAGGAACAGGAAGGAGCCGATCGGCCGGTTCGGGTCCTGCAATCCCGCGCGGGCGCGCCGGACGGCGTCGGACACCGCCAATAGCGCCTCCTCCTGGCCGACCACCCGCTCGCGCAGGTTATTCTCCATCGAGAGCAGCTTCTCGCGCTCGCCTTCCAGCATCTTCTCGACCGGCACCCCGGTCCAGCGGGAGACCACCGCGGCGATCTGCTCGGCGTCGACCACCTCCGGCGAGACCGCGTCCTTGGCCGCGTTGGCCTCTTCCTCGGCGAGGCGGCGCTCAAGCGGCGGGATTTCGCCGTAGGCGATCTCGGAGGCCCGCTGCAGGTCGCCGCGGCGCTGGGCGGTCACCAGTTCGGCGCGCAGCCGGTCCAGCGCCTCGCGCGCTTGGGCGGCCTGGCCGACCTTGTCCTTTTCGGCGCGCCAGCGGGCGGTCATCTCCGCCGACTGCCCTTCGAGGTCGTCGAGTTCCTCTTCGAGCTTCTCGAGGCGGGCTCTCGAAGCCGAGTCGGTTTCCTTCGACAGCGCCTCGCGCTCGATCTTCAGCTGCACGATCCGCCGGTCGATCTCGTCGAGCGCTTCGGGTTTCGAATCGACCGCCATGCGCACGCGGCTGGCCGCCTCGTCGACCAGGTCGATCGCCTTGTCGGGCAGGAAGCGGTCGGCGATGTAGCGGTTGGAGAGGGTGGCGGCGGCGACGATGGCGCTGTCGGAGATGCGCACGCCGTGGTGCACCTCGTACTTCTCCTTCAGGCCGCGCAGGATGGAGATGGTGTCCTCCACCGTCGGCTCTTGCACGAACACCGGCTGGAAGCGCCGCGCCAAGGCGGCGTCCTTCTCGACGTGCTTGCGGTACTCGTCGAGCGTGGTGGCGCCCACGCAGTGGAGCTCGCCCCTGGCGAGCGCGGGCTTGAGCAGGTTGGACGCATCCATCGCCCCCTCCGACTTGCCGGCGCCGACCAGGGTGTGCATCTCGTCGATGAACAGGATGATCGAGCCCTCGGCGGCGGTCACCTCGTTCAGCACCGCCTTCAGCCGCTCCTCGAACTCGCCGCGGTATTTCGCGCCGGCGATCAACGAGCCCATGTCGAGGGCCAGCAGCTTCTTGTCCTTCAGGCTCTCCGGCACGTCGCCGTTGATGATGCGCAGCGCCAGGCCTTCGACGATGGCGGTCTTGCCGACGCCGGGCTCGCCGATCAGCACCGGGTTGTTCTTGGTGCGGCGGGACAGCACCTGGATCGTGCGGCGGATCTCCTCGTCGCGGCCGATCACCGGGTCGAGCTTGCCGTCGCGGGCGGCCTGGGTGAGGTCGCGGGCGTAGCGTTTCAGCGCGTCATAGCCTTCCTCGGCCGAGGCGCTGTCGGCGGTGCGGCCCTTGCGCACCGCGCTGGCGGCCTCTTCCAGCCCCTTGGCGGTGACGCCGGACGACTTCAGGGCGCTCGCCGCCTCGCCGCCTTCCTTGGCGATGGCGATCAACAGCCGCTCGGTGGTGACGAAGGCGTCGCCGGCGGCCTTGGCCCCCTCCTCGGCGTCGGCGAAGACGCGGGCGGTCTCGGGCTTCATGTAGAGCTGGCCGGAGCCGCCCTCGACCTTCGGCAGCTTGGCCAGTGACGCGTCGGCGGCGCGGTCGGCCTCGTCGGGCCGCCCGCCGGCGCTCTGGATCAGCGCGCGCGTCAGGCCGTCCTTCTCCTCCAGCAGCACCTTCAGCAGGTGTTCCGGGGCGAGTTGCTGGTGGCGCCTGGCCAGCGCCAGGCTCTGGGCCGACTGGATCGCCTGTTTGGCGCGGTCGGAATAGAGATCGATGTTCATGGGGTCCCCTCTTCAGGCGGATTCACCCTGGTCGCCTTGAGCAAGCGCAACCGGGCCTCGCGTTCATTTAGTGTGGCGCCAGGGCCACACAAGGCTTCCAACCCATTCGGACCGCAATCGTTCAACGGGGTTGCTGCGCCGCCCGAGCCGCAGCTCGCAACCGGCGTTGGTCCCAGAGGTTCTGTCGACAAAGCGACAAACGACCGGGTGGAGACATGCGCAGGATTCGAGGGCTCGCGCTCGCGAGCACGGCGATGGCGGCGATCGCCGGGCAGGCCCATGCCGGCGGCTTCTACCTGCAGGAGCAATCGGTGCGCGGCGCGGGTCGCGCCTATTCCGGCGAAGTCGCCGACCAGGGCGTGGAGTCCCTCTGGTGGAACCCCGCCGCCATCGCGCGGTCCGGCCGCGAGGCCTATGTCGGCGCCCACGGGATCATCGTCGACGGCAGGATCAGCAACCAGGGCTCGACGATCACCTATCCCGGCGGCGTAACCACGCCGATCCGCGGCGAGCCCTTCGCCTTCAAGCCGATCGAGCCGGGCCTGCTGCCCAACCTTTCCGTGGCGACGCCGATCGGCGACCGGTTCGCCGTGGGCCTGTCGGTCTCGGCGCCCTTCAACTTCACCACCAAGTACGCCCCGCGCGCCTTCACCCGCTACGACGCCCTGACCTCCTACCTGCGCACCACCGACCTGCAGCTCTCGGGGGCGGTGAAGCTCACCGACTGGCTCGACGTCGGCGCCGCGGTCAACGGCGAGTATGCCAAGGCGCGGCTGTCCAACGCCTATCCCAACCTCTCGCCGCTGCTGCCGGACGGCGCCCAGCGGCTTTCCGGGCACGGCTGGGACTGGGGCTGGGCGGTCGGCGCCCAGCTGCATCTCGACCGTCTGGTGCTCGGGGCCAGCTACAAGTCCAAGGTCAGGCACAGGCTCGACGGCGACGTCGCGGCGAGCGGCCTGCTGCCGCCGCTGCCGGCGGCGGCCAACGGCGTCACCGCGGCCTCGGCCACCTATTCCACCCCCTGGATCGCCACCTTCGGCGCGCGCTTCGCGCTGAGCGACCGGCTGACGCTGAACGGCCAGGTGCAGCGCATCGGCTGGGGCGAGTTCGACGCCATCCGCGTAAGGACCCCCACCGCCGTGCTGCCGATCGAGCAGAACTATCGCGACGTCACCACCGGCGGGGTGGGCCTGGACTATGCGGTGAGCCCGGCGCTGACCCTGCGCGCCGGCGTGCAGTACGACCCGACGCCAACCCCCGACCTCGGCCGCACCGCCCGGGTGCCGGACGGCGATCGCTGGCTCTACGCCGTCGGCGCCACGGGCAACCTCAACGACCGGCTGAAGATCGACGCCGCCTTCGCCTACATCGACTTCAAGAACAGCCGCATCAACCGCACCGACGTCTTCAACGCCGCAACGCCGGCGGCCACGACGACCCACCTGCCCGGCGCGGTGGAAGGGTCCGGCTATGTGCTGTCGGTGGGTTTGCGAACGACGTTCTGAGACCGGGCCGGCGCTGAACGCCCCCTCCGTCTCGCTGCGCGAGCCACCTCCCCCGCGTTGCGGTGGAGGATTACTCAAAATCTCTTCAGTTCATCTGCGTCTTCTTCGGCGGCTCGGGCGGCATCGGCGCGACGGGGACGCCGTCTTCGACCAGGTCGCGCACCTCGGCGGGGGTGGCCTGGCCGTAGATGCCGCGGACCTCGGACTTGCCCTCGTGGATGGCCCGCGCCTCCTTGGCGAAGGTGTCGCCGACGTCGTCGAAATTCTCCTCCACATGCCGGCGCAGCCGGCCCATGGCCTCCAGCATCATCGACTGGCTGGCGCGGCCCTCGTCCTGCACGGTTCGGCGGGTCCCGGCGACCGCCGGGGCCATGATCTGCTTGCGCACCGCCTTGGTGGCGCAGACCGGACAGTCCAGCAGGCCACGCGCCTGCTGGTCGTCGAAGTCGCCGGACGAGCCGAACCAGCCTTCGAACTCGTGCTCGTGTTCGCAGATGAGGGCGTAGCGGATCATGGTCCCTGGAACTGACGCGCGTTGGCTAGCGCAGGTATCGCCTGGCGGGCCTTGCCGACCGCCGCCAGATCAAGTTCGGCGAGAAGCACGGCTGGCTCGTCGTGGTCAAGGTGGCCGATCACCTCGCCCCAGGGGCCGACGACCATCGAGTGGCCATAGGTGCCGCGGCCGTCCTCGTGGAACCCGCCCTGGGCGGGGGCCAGCACGAAGCTGCCGGTCTCGATGGCGCGAGCGCGCAGCAGCACCTCCCAGTGGGCCTGGCCGGTCGGACGGGTGAAGGCGGCCGGGACCGTCAGCACCTGCGCGCCGGCGAGCGCCAGGGCCCGGTGCAGGGCCGGAAAACGGACGTCGTAGCAGATGGTCAGGCCGAGCTTCAGGCCACAGGCCTCGGCGGTCACCGCCCGGTCGCCCGGCTCGTAGGTCGCCGACTCCCGCGCCGTTTCGCCGTTGGGGAGGTCGACGTCGAACATGTGCAGCTTGTCGTAGGTGGCGACGATTTCGCCGTCGGCGGCGACCAACGCCTGGCGGTTGGCGAACTTGCCGTCGGCGCGCCGCACCAGGGCCGAGCCGATCAGGGTGGCGACCTGCAGCTCGCGGGCGGCCTGGCGCAGCGCCTGGACGACGATGTCCTCCTCCAGCGAGGTCAGCAGCGGCGCGAGCTTGTCGCGGTCCTTCTGCAGGACATTGGTCCCCTCCGGGGTGGCGATCAGCCGGGCGCCGGCCGCCGCGGCCTCGCGCACCAGCGGCAGCACGTGATCGCGCGCCGCCTCGGGCGTGGCGGGGGTGCGGGTCTGGACCAGGGCGATTTTCATCCTGAGCGACAATATAGGGTTTGGCTTGTCGCGGCGTCACCTCTGTCGTCCTTGAGGGATCCGCGCCGCGGGAAGCTCAATCTCGCGCTGGCCAGGGCCGAAATCCAGGCATAGGCTTTCTTCCAAGGGCGGCCGCGCCCTCGTCCGATCGGTCCGCGACCGTCCGTCATCGCGCCTCCAGACGCGTTGGAACCCAGGGGTTCCGGCCCGGGAATCTTCGGGGCGTCTTCGGCGCCCGAAGTGATGGGAGGACGCACATGCCGATCCAAACGGCGGGGTCCGTACGAGCCCTCGCGCTCGTGGGCCCCACAAACGCTGGCAAGACCGCACTGTTGGAAGCCCTGCTGCTGGCCACCGGCGCGGTCGAGCGACGCCCCGACGGGGCCGCGGCGGAGAGGGTCGGCGACGCCAGCCCCGAGGCCCGCGCCCACGGCCATTCGGTGGAGCTCAACCTCGCCGACTTCGAATTCATGGGCGACCGCTATGCGGTGATCGACTGCCCCGGGTCGCTGGAATTCTGCGCCGACCTCGACGCCGCGGTGCCGGCCGTCGACCTCGCCGTGGTGGTGGCCGAGCCCGACCCCGCCAAGGCCGCGCTCCTGCAGCCGACGCTGCGCGAGCTCGAGCGGCTGGGCGTGCCGCACGCGCTGTTCGTGAACAAGATGGATCAGGCCCGCGGCCCGCTGCAGGACCTGCTGGACGCCTTGGCGCCGGTCTCCAGCGCCCCGCTGGTCGCCCGACAGATCCCCATCCTCGAGGGCGAACGGGTCTCCGGCTACATCGACCTGGCGCTGGAGCGGGCCTTCGTCTACCGGCCCGGCGAGCCCGCCGTGGAGATCCCCCCTGAGCTGCGCCAGAGCGAAGTCGAGGCCCGCTTCCACATGCTGGAGCAGCTGGCCGACTTCGACGACGAGTTGCTGGAGCAGTTGCTCGGCGACATGATCCCCGGCCGCGACGCGGTGTTCGCCGACCTGGTGCGGGAGATGAACGCCGGCCAGATCGTGCCGGTCTTCTTCGGCTCCGCCCAGAGCGGCTTCGGCATCGCCCGGCTGCTGAAGGCGCTGCGCCATGAGGCGCCGCTGCCGGAGCAGGCCGCCGCGCGCGTCGGCGTCGAGGGCGGCGGGGCCTATGTGCTGAAGGCGGCCTACGCCGGCCAGTCCGGCAAGATGGCCTATGGCCGGGTGTTCGGCCAGAAGCTGGAGGACGGGGCGGACCTGGTGCTGCCGTCCGGCGAGCACAGCCGCGCAGGCGGCCTGTTCGCCGTGCAGGGCGCGGCGCTGAAGAAGATCGCCATGGCCGCGCCGGGCGACATCTGCGCCATCGGCAAGGTCGAACAGGCCCAGGCGGGCCAGATCCTGTCTCTGACCGGCAAGGCCCAGGGCCCCAGCGCCGCCCAGCGCGTGCGCCGGCCGCTGTTCGCCGTGGCGCTGGCCGCCCGGGCGCGCAAGGACGACGTGCGGCTCTCCGGCGCGCTCGCCAAGCTGGTCGAGGAGGACCCCGGCCTGGCGCTGACCCATGACCCGGAATCCCGCCAGGTGCTGCTGGCCGGCCAGGGCGAAGGCCACGTGCGGCTCGCGCTCGAACGGCTGAAGCGCCGCTTCGGGGTGGAGATCGACACCGAGCAGCCGAAGACCGCCTATCGCGAGACCCTGCAGCGGGCGGTCACCCAGCGGGCGCGGCACAAGAAGCAGTCCGGCGGCCACGGCCAGTTCGCCGACGTGACCATCGAGGTGAAGCCCCTGCCCCGCGGCTCCGGCTTTGTCTTCCAGCAGCGGGTGGTCGGTGGCGCCGTCCCCAAACAGTGGATCCCGGCGGTCGAGGCCGGCGTTCGCGACGGCCTCGCCAAGGGGCCGCTGGGTTATCCGGTGACCGATATCGAGGTGACCCTGGTCGACGGCCAGACCCACAGCGTCGACTCCTCGGAAATGGCGTTCCGCACCGCCGGGCGCCTCGCCATCGAGGAGGCGCTGGGCGCCGCCGGCGCCGTGCTGCTGGAGCCGATCGAGAAGCTGGTGGTCTATTCGCCTTCGCCCAGCGCCTCCAACGTCACCTCGGCGCTCACCGCCCGGCGCGGCCAGATCCTCGGCCTGGGTCCGCGCGAGGACTGGCGCGGCTGGGAGCGGATCGAGGCCTATCTGCCGCAGAGCGAACGCCAGCAGCTGATCGCCGAACTGCGCGGCCTGACCCAGGGCCTCGGCGCCTTCGAGGCCGACTTCGACCACATGGCGGAACTGACAGGGCGCCAGGCGGTGCGGGCCTAACGGCCGACGCCGCCCGCCGGGAGGATCGTCAGGTCGCCGCCGCCGCCGGGCGCCAGTCGGTGGCGGTGGCGGCGTAGAGCTGGACGAGGTCGGCGAACTTCTGGCCCTGGGCCTGGATCAGGGCGCGGCGGGCGCGGCTGAGCTGGCGTTGCGCGTCGGTCACCTGCAGCAGCGTTCCGCCGCCCAGGCGGTAGGCGGTCTGGGCGTTGCGGGCGTTGGCTTCCGAAGCGGCGACCGAGCGGCCGAGCGCCCCGATCGACTCTTCGTCGGAGCCGAGCGCCGCCAGCACGTCGGAGACCTGGACGAAGGCGCGCAGCACGGTCTGCTGGTAGCGGGCCATCGCCACGCGCGCGTCGGCCTCGGCGGCGCGGCGCTCGGCCTTCAGCCGGCCGCCGTTGAAGATCGGCGCCGTCACCGTCGGGCCGATGTTCCAGCCGCTGGCGGAGTAGTTGAACAGGGTTTCCGGCTTCAGCGCGGTCTGGGTCAGGGCCGCGCCCAGCCGGATGTCCGGATATTGGTTGGCCACGGCGACGCCGATCGCGGCGGTCGAGGCGTGCAACTCGGCCTCAGCCGCCAGGATGTCCGGCCGGCTGCGCACCAGGGCGGAGGGCAGGCTGACCGGAACGGCGGACGGCGCTGTCAGGCCGGCGAAGTCGAAGTCCGGCGGCGTCCATTCCGACGGCGCCTTGCCGGCGAGCAGGGCCAGCTGGTGGCGCGCCGCCTCCAGGTCGCGCCGCAGCGGCGGCAGCAGCGCCTCGTCCTCGGCCAATTGTGACTGGCCGCTGACGATGGCCGAAGGCGCCTCCCCCCCGGCGCGCTGGGCGGCGCGGACGAGGTCGATCACCCGCTGGTCGTCGGCGACCACCATCTCCACGGCGGCGATCTGCGCCCGCAGGCTGGCGATCCGCATCGCCTGAAGGGCGACGTTGCCGGACAGCGTCAGATAGGCGGCGTCGGCGCGGCGCGCCTCGGCCTCGGCGCGGGCGCGGGCCTCCTCGGTCGCCCGCCGCCGGCCGCCGAACAGGTCGAGGTCGTAGGAGACCCCGCCGCCGATCGAATAGAGGCTGAGGGTCGGGCTCGGGAAACCGTCGAAGCCGAAGGCGGCGGTGTTGATCCGCTCGCGCTGGGCGCCGGCGTTGCCGGTCACCTCCGGCGCCTGGGCTCCGACGGCGGCCTGGGCCTGGGCCTGGGCGCGCTCGAGCGTCGCCGTGGCCTCGGCGATCGTCGGGCTGTCGGCCAGCGCCTGGCGCACGGCGGCGTCGAGCGCGGCCGAGCCGAAGACCTGCCACCACGGCCCGGCGGTGCGCGCTTCGGGCGAGAGCGTCACCCCGGGCGCGGCCGGATCGCCGGCCATCGCGTAGCTCGAGCCGACGGTCCCGGCCGGCGGCTCCGGCCGCTTGAAGTTGGGGCCGACGGTCGTGCAGGCGCAAAGCGCCAGCAGCGGGGCGGCGGCCACCAGCCGGCGACGGACTCTATTCGACGGCGACATGGATCGGCTCCCCCCGGGCGCCGCGCGGCTTTCGCATGAAAAGCAGCATCGGCAGGCAGATCAGCGTGATGATGAACATGAGCTTGTAGTCGTCGACATAGGCGACCATCGTCGCCTGCCGGTTGATCTCGGCGTCGATGCTGGCGAGGCCGGCCGGCGAGGCCGCCGTCAGCCCTGGGCCGAACGCCGCGCGCGCCACCGGATCGCTGGCCACCACATGGGCCCCCAGCGAGGCGTGCATCTTCTGCACATTCTGCGCGACCAGCGCCTGCATCAGCGAGATGCCGACGCTGGAGCCCAGGTTGCGCACCAGGGTGTAGATCGCCGAGCCTTCCGGCCGCAGCCGGTTTGGCAGGGTGGCGAAGGCCAGGGTCGACAGCGGCACGAACAGCAGGCCGGCGCCCAGCCCCTGGTAGAAGCCGGAGATCATCACCGGCCAACCGTTCATCGACAGGTCGAACTGCACCATCTGCCACATGGCGTAGCCGCTGACGCCAAGGCCGGTCGCCAGGATCGCCCGGGTGTCGACCCGCCCGACGAGGCGCCCGACGACCAGGGTCGCCGCCAGCGTGCCCAGGCCGCGCGGCATCATCACCATGCCGGATTCCATGACGGAATAGCCCATGAGCCCCTGCAGCATCGGCGGCAGCAGGGCCATGGTCGAGAAGGCCAGGACCATGATGAAGAAGCCAAAGACGTTGGCGGTGATGAAGTTGCGGTCGGTCAGCAGCGCCGGATCGAGGAACGGCTGTTTCGCCGTCAACGTCTGCACCCCGAAAATCCACAGCGAGATCGCCGCGATCAGCGTCTCGGTCCAGATCTCCGGCGACTGGAACCAGTCCTGGCTGGCGCCGCGGTCCAGCAACAGCTGGAAGGCGCCGATGAACAGCGCCAGCGTGCCGTAGCCGAGGAAGTCGAAGCGCCTGCCGCGCGGCGCCCGCTCGTCGGAAATGAACATCCAGATGCCGATCAGGGCGATGACGCCCAGCGGGACGTTGATGTAGAAGCACCACCGCCAGGTCAGCTGGTCGGTCAGGTAGCCGCCCAGCACCGGCCCCAGGATCGGCCCGATCAAGGTGCCGGCGGCCCAGATCGACATCGCCTGGCCGTGCTTCGCCGGCGGATTGATATCGAGCAGCAGCGCCTGGGACAGCGGGATCAGCGGCGCGCCGAACGCCCCCTGCATGAGCCGGAAGGCGACGATCTGCGGCAGGCTGGCGGCGATGCCGCACAGCATCGAGCTCAGCGTAAAGCCGGCGATCACGACCAGGAACAGCCGCTTGCGGCCCAGCCGCTCGGTCAGCCAGCCGGTCAGCGGCGTGACGATCGCGGCGGCGACGATATAGGAGGTCAGGACCCAGGTGATCTGGTCCGAGCTCGCCGAGACACTGCCCTGGATGTGCGGCAGGGCGACGTTGGCGATGGTGGTGTCCAGCGTGCTCATCATCGTCGCCAGCATGATGAAGACGGTGATGGCGGCTCGGTTCGGGACCCCCGCCTCGTCGGCGATACTCACGAAGAGCCTCTTAGCCGGCGCGGCCGGGCGCGCGCACGTCGACCTTCACCCGAGCCGAGAGGCCCGCACGGCCGGCCATGCCGGGCGGGGTCCGATCGAAGTCGACGCGCACCGGCAGGCGCTGGACGACCTTGACCCAGTTGCCGGTGGCGTTCTGGGCCGGCAGGGCGGAGAAGGCCGAGCCGGTGCCCGGCGAGAAGCTCGCCACATGGCCCTTCAGGTCCGCGTCGGGATAGGCGTCGACCTTGATCGAAACCGGCTGGCCGACCTTCATCTTCGCCAGCTGGTCTTCCTTGAAGTTGGCTTCCACCCAAGGCGCGCCGGACAGCAGCCAGAAGGCGGTCTGGGAGGCGTTGAGATAGGTGCCGACCGGCATCTGCTCGACCCGGGTGACGATGCCGTCCGCGGGCGCGTAGACGTCCGAATAGTCGACGTTCAGCTTGGCGCGGTTCAGCTGGGCCTGGGCCTGCATCACCGAAGGGTGGCTGGTGATCGGACCGTTCGGCGCGCCGCCGAGGTTGGCCAGCGCCTGGGCGATCTGTTGCTCGGCGGCCGCCAGCTGCTGGCGCGCCATCTGGGCGTTGTGCACGGCCTGGTCGACCTGTTGCTGCGAGGCGACGCCGGCGGCCGCCAGGCGGCGCTGGCGGACGGCTTCGGCGGCGGCGTAGCTGGCGGTCTCGCGGGCGGCCTGGGCGCTGGCCTGGGCCTCCTGGTAGGCGGCCCGCTGAGCCTGCACCTGCTGCTCGGCCGCGGCCAGCTCGGCCTGGGCGGCGGCGGCGTTGGCCTGGTAGTCGCGCGCGTCGAGCCGGAACAGCAGCTGGCCCTTGTGAACGAACTGGTTTTCCTTGACGTAGATGTCCGTCACCCGGCCCGGAACCGAGGGCGCCACCGGCGCCTTGGCGATCTGCACATAGGCGTTGTCGGTCGACTGGTAGTGGCCGCCGGTCAGCACGAAATAGCCGACGATCAACAGGATCAGCAGCGGCCCGCCGAGGATCAGCGGCCACCGCATCCGGCGCAGGAAGCTGTCGCCCTGGCCGAAGGCCTGGGCGTCAGTGCGGTTTTCCGTGAGATCCGTCTGGTTCAAGTGCGGGACCTTCAAGTCAGATCGCGGAAAGACGAGCGCCGACGTCCGCCCGCGAGCGCCGCCACGCCTCCCTTTCCGAGTCGGGAGATAGAGCTGCCCGGCAGATGATCCAAATGATACCTTGTCACAAGATGAATGAACCAAATACATCACGATGCTGGATCTGAATCTCCTGCGCGTCCTCGACATCATGTTGGAAGAGCGCAGTGTGACGCGGGCCGGGGGGCGGCTCGGACTGACGCCGTCGGCCGTCAGCCATGCGCTCAACCGCCTGCGCTACGTTCTGAACGACGAGTTGTTCGTCCGCGGCCCCAGCGGCATGCAGCCGACCGCGCGGGCGGTCGAGATGGGGCCGCAGGTGCACGCAGCCCTGATGCAGTTGCAGGCGGCGGTGGCGCCATCCGACTTCTCGCCCTCCACCAGCGAGCGGCGGTTCGTGCTCGCGGCCGGCACCTTCGCCTGCGCCGTGCTCACCCCGCCGCTGGTCAGCCGCATGGCGGCCGAGGCGCCCTTGGCCGAACTCTCCATCGACCAGTACGCCGCCGACGTGTTCGAGCGGCTCGACGCCCATCGGCTCGATTTCACCGTCGGCGGGGTGATCGCCGCCCCGGCGCGCTTCGCCCATGAGGTGATCATCCGCGAGACCCTCGCCTGGGTGGTGCGCTCCGAGCATCCGCTCGCCCGGCTCAACCGGGTGGAACTGGAGGACCTCGTGTCCGTCCCCCACGTGGTGATCGCCGGTGCGCCGCGGGCGGTGGACGACGTCTCGCAACGAAGCGGCGTCCTCACACACGGCAATTGGGAGGAAACCGGCGCCTTCGAAGCCGCGCTCGCCGCCCACGGGCTGACCCGCCGCATCGGCGTCAGCGTGCCCGACAGCTACGCCGCCTGCGCCGTCGTCTCGCGCTCCGACATGGTGACGCTGATTCCCCGCCGCCTCGCCCTGCTCTCGGCGCAGCATGGGCGGATGAAGCTGATCGAACCGCCGTATCAATCGCCGTCGGTCGACATCAGCCTGATCTACCTGAAAGAGCGCCTGGCGGAACCGGCGATCGCCTGGATGCGCGACCTGATCCGCGGGGTCGCCGCGGCGATTTGAGGGGGCGCCGGACCGGATAGGCCGAGTCGCCCCATCAGTCGCTTCGCGACAGCTCCCAGCGCCGCCCTACCCCGGCTGCGCCAGGGCGTCGTCGATCTCCGCGGCCCGCACGCAGGCGGGGCGGCTGAGCAGGCCGGCGACATAGGCCTCGAAGGCCGGCCGCGTCTCGACCAGCCCGAACTTCATGCCGAAGGCGAGCGCCGAGCCGAAGTAGAGGTCGGCGGCGCTGAAGCGGTCGCCGGCCAGGTAGGTCCGGCCCTGCAGCTCCCGCTCGAGCACGTCGAGGAGTTGGGCGTAGGAGCCGTAGCCCATCATCCGGGCCCGCTCCGGCGGGACTTCCCAGCCCATGCCGCGGGCGCTGATGGCCGCCTCGACAGGGCCGGCGGCGAAGAACAGCCAGCGATAGTAGGGCCCCCGCGCCGGGTCGGCCGGCGCGGGCGCCAGCCCCGCCCCCGGGAACGCGTCGGCGAGGTAGGCGCAGATCGCCGGCGCCTCGGTGATCACGGTCCGGCCATGGGTCAAGGCCGGCACCTTGCCCATCGGATTGATGGCTAGATAGGCCGGCGCCTTCATGCTGGTCCCGTATTCCAGGATCTCGGTGCGGTAGGGCCGGCCCACCTCTTCCAGCATCCAGCGGACCGTGCGGCCGCGCGACTGCGGGTGGGTGTAGAAGACGATCTCGTCGCTCATGGCGAACCTCCTGTGGCGGACTGCGGCGACAGCTACTCCGCCCCTGCTGACAACAGCGTGTCAGCAAGCAAGCTCCCGTCAGGCCGCCGTCGCAATCCCGCCGCGGGCGATGTAGCCGTCGACCACAGTCTCCAGCGCGGTCAGCGGCATGGCCCCGCTCAGCAGGCCGGCGTCGTGGAACCGGCGCAGGTCGAACCGCGGCCCGAGCGCCGCCTTCGCCCTCTCGCGCAGCCGCAGCCAGGTCAGCTTGCCGACCATGTAGCTGCAGGCCTGGCCCGGCCAGACGCAGTAGCGCTCGACCTCGGTGGCGGTGCTGGAGCCCGGCTCGCCATCGATCTCGGACATCACGGCGATGGCCTTCTCGCGGCTCCAGCGCTTGAAATGCAGCCCGGTGTCGACCACCAGCCGCGCCGAGCGGAACAGGGCGGCCTGCAGGTAGCCGATCTCGCCCAGCGGATCGTGCGCATAGACGCCCATCTCCCTGGCCAGCTCTTCGGCGTAAAGCGCCCAGCCCTCGCCGTAGGCCGAATAGAAGCTCGCGCGACGGATCATCGGCAGGTCCGCCTCCTGCTGCAGCGAAAGCTGCAGGTGATGGCCGGGAATCGCCTCGTGGTAGGTCAGCGTCGGCAGCGTCCAGCGCGGGACCTCCGCGGTGTCGCGCAGGTTGATCCAGTAGATCCCGGGCCGGGCGCCGTCGAGGCTGGCGGTGTTGTAGTAGCCGCCCGGCGCACCCGCCTCGATGAACTTCGGCACCCGCTTGATCTCGACCGGCGCCTTGGGCAGCGTCGCGAAATACTGCGGCAGCCGGCCCTGCATCTCGCGGACCAGGCCGTTGAGGTCCTCGATCAGCTTGACCTTGCCGGCGTCGGTGTTCGGGTACCTGTAGCGCCTGTCCGCATAGAGGGCGTGGATCCGCTGGCCGACCGAGCCCTTGGTCATGCCCTGCGACTTCAGGATGACGTCGGCGCGCGACGCCAGCTCGCGGGCCTGGTCGAGGCCCATCTGGTGCACCTCGTCGGCGGTCATGTTGGTGGTGGTGCCGACCTTCAGCGACAGGGCGTAATAGGCCTCGCCGTCCGGCAGTTGCCAGCAGCCGGCGTCGTGCACGGCCTTCGGCTGCAGCTCCTGCATCAGGGCGATCTGGCGCGCCAGCGCGGGCATCACCTTGTCGCCGAAGATCTGCGTCGCCGGCCGGGCGTAGTCGCCGGCGATCCCCTTCTGGCTCGCCCTTTCCACGAGCGAGGTGACCAGCGACGACTTTTCCGGCGCGACCTGCAGCCCCTGCATCTGGGCGATCGCGCCCTTGACGACGAAGTCCGGCGGGACGACGCCCAGGCCCACGTCGCGGCGGGCGCGCTCGGTCTCCTCGTCCATCACCGTGGCGAAGGCGTCGAGACGGGAGAGGTAGGCGTCGCAGTCTTCCTTGGTGGCGATGGCGTGCTGGGTCGCCAGGAAGCTCGGCACGCTCTGGTAGGCGCCGGTGAGCTGGCTCAGCACATAGGGCGCGCCGCCCCCCTGCTGGCCGTAGGGGAAGCGGCGGTCCGCCTCGGCGGTGGTCGCAGCGCCGAAGATCACCGCGTCATAGTTGACCGCCGGCATGCCGCCGAGCTGGCTGCGATCGATGGCCTGCAGCCGCCGCAGTTGGTCGGCGTTGAGCGCGCGCAGGTGTTCCAGATGGGCCAGCGAGGCGGCGTCGAGCCGGGACTTGGCGTCGGCGTGGGCGCCGCTGTCGAGGCCAAGGCTGGTGACCAGCTGCGGGCTCTCCGCCAGGGCCTCCTGGAAGAACTGGTCGAGGACGCTGGAGAGCTGCGCGCTGGGGCTGGGCGGCGCGGGCGGCGCGAGCGGCGGCGGCGCGGCGGGCGGAGGTTCGGGCTGGGCGCCGGCGCATCCGGCCAGGGCGAGCGATCCGGCGGCGAGCAGGAGGTTGCGGCGGCTCAGCACGAGCGCCTCCAAGTTACATATTGTGACGCTCGGCTTTACGTCGCCCAGGGCGCAAGCCGCAAGGCCTGTCGCGCGCCGCCGCCGTTAAATTGCAGCAGGGCCGGGATCCCAAGCCGCTAGACGAACAGGAAATCGCCTGCGTGCAGGGTCGAGAGCTGGACCTTTTGCAGCAGGAGGCTGTCGCCGCTGGGAAAGCTGATCCTCACATCGGCGCCCCTCTGGACCGCGTGGCTCATCAGGTCGGCGAAGTTCATGGCCAGTGTGTGGTCGATCTGCAGCACGTCACCCGCTTTCGAGCTGGTGGACGCGGTGAAGTCAGTGATGGTTTCGCGCCCTGCGTTTGCGCCGATGACGAATAGGTCGGGACCCGCTCCCCCGGTGAGCGTATCCCCGCGGCGGCCGATCAGCAGATCCGAACCCGTCGTCCCGACGATCGTCGCGTTGGCGACCGGACTGTAGAACGCAGGTCCCGCGGTCGCCTTGTTGCCGGCGGCGTCAGCCCCGGAAAGCTCAAGGCTGTGCAGCGTGTTGGTGAGACCGGACAGCGTCAGGCTCCAGGCGCCGCTGGCGTCGGCGACGGCTGACCCCAGTTTCGCCACGCCCTCGGAGACCGTCAGGGTCGCGCCAGGCTCGCTCACGCCGCCGAGCGTCAGGGTCGTCGCCGAAGCCCCCACGATCGCCTTGCCGATGCTCGCCGCCGGGACGCCGGTGTCGACCGTGAAGCTCAAGGCGGCGCTCGCCGTACTGACGTGTCCGCCCGCGTCGCTGGCAATCGCCGTCAGCTTGTGCGCCCCATCGGCGAGGTGGCCCAGGGTGTAGCTCCAGGCGCCGCTGGAGCCGGCGGTGGTGGCGCCGAGCTTGGTCGCGCCGTCATAGACCGTGACGGTCACGCCGGACCCCGCCGTGCCCGTCAGCGTCTGGCTCGCGGTGTCGCCAGCCTTGTTCACGTAACCCTTGGTGATGGCGGCGTCGGCGAGGCCGCTCGGCGTCGCCAGCGCGGCCGGCGCATCCACGGTAAAGACCAGAGCCGTGCTCGCCCCGCCGGTGTTGCCGGCGACGTCGGCGGCGCTCGCCGTGAGGCTGTGGCTCCCGGCCGAGAGCTTGCCGAGCGTATAGCTCCAGGCGCCGGCGCCGTTCGCTGTCGCTGCGCCGAGCTTGGTCGCGCCGTCGTAGACGGTGACGGTCGCGCCGGCTTCCGCCATCCCGGTCAGCGCCTGCGCCGCGACATTTGCCGCCGCGCTCACATGGCCGGCGCTCACGGCCGCATCGGCCAGGCTGGTCGGCGCCGCTGGGGGCTTGGTATCGACCGCAAACTTGAGCGCGGCGGACGCCGGGCCGACCTGGGCGGCCGTGTTGGCGGCCGTGGCGGTGAGGCTATGGGCGCCGTCGGCGAGCTTGCCGAGCGTGAAGCTCCAGGCGCCCGTCGTCGCATTGGCGGCGGTGGTTCCGAGCTTGGTCGTCCCGTCATAGACGGTCACCGTCGAACCCTTGTCCGCCGTGCCGGTCAGGACCTGGGCGGCGGTGTCGTGCGCGGCGTTGACATAGCCGCCGACGATCGAGGCGTCGGCCAGGCCCGTGGGCGGCGCAGGGCCAGGCGGCGCCGGAGCAAAGACGAAGTCGCCGCCGCCCAGCGTGGCCAGGCTGACGTTTTTCAGCGTAAAGGTCGCCGCCTGCCCTTTGTAGACGACGCTCAGGACCGTATCGGCGCCGACCTGCGTCAGGTGCGACTTCAGGCTGTCGAAACTCGAGACGCCGGCGGCCGAGACGTCGATCCTGTCCTGACCGTGCGTGAAGTCGGTGATGGTCTTCTGGCCCGCGCCGTCGACCCGGAAGATGTCGTTCCCGACCCCGCCGGTCAGGACGTCGGCGCCGCTGCCGCCCCGCAGGGTATCGCCGCCGCCGGCGCCGTCCAAAGTGTCGTCGCCCCCGCCGCCCGAGAGGCGGTTGCCGTTCAGGTCGCCGACGACAAAGTCATTGTAGCTGCCGCCGATGACCCCCTGGATATTGTAGAGTAGGTCAGGCGCACCGCCTCCGCCCATGCTGTCGAAGACGGGGTGCAGGTTGACGACGACGCCTGCCGTCGCGGTCGCATAGCTGACGAAGTTGTAGCCGCCCTCACCGTCGATGCTGTCATATCCGACGCCACCGTCGATGGTGTCGTCGCCCTCGCCGCCTTTGATCGTGTCGATGCCACCCAAACCCACGAGGCTGTCGGCGCCGCCGAGCCCTGTGATGAAGTCGGCGCCGCTCGTGCCGACGAGCGTATCGGCGTTGTTCGTGCCGGGAATGGCGACCGGCTGCCCCGAGGTATTGAAGATGAAGTCGTTGGCGTTCAGCGTGGCGAGGCTGACGTTCTTCAACCTAAAGCTCACCGGCCGGCCGCCGAGGCTGACGTTGAGGACGGTGTCGGCGCCGTTTTGCGTCAAGAAACGCTGCAGGTCGCCAAAATTCCCGACCCCGGTATAGGTGACGTCTATTTTGTCCTCGCCATGCACAAAATCAGTGACGAGAACCTGGGCGGCGCTGTCGTACGAGGTGTCGACTACGAAGACGTCGTAACCTACGCCGCCGGCGAGGGTGTCGGCGCCGCCGCGGCCGTCCAGTGTGTCGCTGCCCGCCCCCCCTGAGAGGGAATTTGCGCTCGGATTGTTCAATTCTCCGATGATATAGTCGTCATATCTGCTGCCGATCACACCCTGAATATTGTAAAGGGTGTCAAACCTGCCGCCACCCCCCATGCTGTTGTCTGAGTTTCCGGTGATGCTGGCGTTTACGCCGCTCGTCGCGGTCGCGTAACTGACGATGTTGAAGCCACCCTGGCCATTGATGATGTTGAGCCCGTCGCCGCCATCGATCGTGTCGTCGCCGTCACCGCCATCGATCGTGTCCTCCCCTGCGCCAGCCTGGATGAAGTCGTTGCCGCCGCGGCCCTGAATGTAGTCGGCTGCCGCCGTTCCATTCAGCGTGTCGGCGTTGTCGCCCCCGAGGATCGCCGACTTCGAATAGACGGTGAAGATGAATGGGTCCGACCAGTCGCTCTGCGGGCCCGTCGCATAGCTGGCCGTCGCACCAAGGTAGTGAACCCCGTCGGCGAGGTGACCTAGGGCGAAGCTCCAAGCCCCCGTCGAGGCGCTGGCGACGGCTGTCCCAAGCTCGAGCCCATGGTCATAGACGGTGATCGTCGCGCCCTTGTCCGCCATGCCGGTCAAACTCTGCGTGACGGTGTTGTGCGCGGCGTTGACATAGCCGCCGACGATCGCGGCGTTCGACAGGATCGAGGGCGCCTTCGGGACGAAGATGAAGTCGCTGGCGCTCAGTGTGGCGACGCTGACGTTCTTCAGCGTATAGGTTCCCACGTGGCCGAAATAGGTCAGAGTCAGAATGGTATCGGAGCCACTCTGCGACAAATTCAAGCTCTCGAAACTTGTAATATAGGCGTACGAGACGTCGATTTTGTCCTGTCCGCGAAAAAAGTCCGTGATGATCGTTTGATCACCTCCGGTGAGGACGAAGTGATCGTTCCCGGCCCCCCCGCTCAGGGTGTCGACGCCGGTGCTGGAGTCTATCGTGTCATTCCCCGCGCCGCCCGAAATGGAGTTATCGTTCCAGTCTGCGACGATGAGATCGTTGTATTTGCTGCCGATGATGCCCCGGATATTGTAAAGCTGATCAGGCGTGCGACCGTCATCCCGACCAGGGAAGTAGGAAAGGATCGGCGTTACGCCGCTCGTCGCACTCGCATAGCTGACGACGTTGAAGCCGCCCCCACCGTCGATGATATCGTAACCAGCGCCGCCATCGATCGTGTCGTTGCCCTCGTCCCCGAAGATATGGTCGGCGCCGTCCAGCCCCATGATGCTGTCGGCGCCGCTCGTGCCGTTTAGCGTGTCGGCGCTGCTGCTGCCCGTGATCGTGGCCAAAATATGTTCCCCAAACCAGGGGCAGCAAAGGCCACAAGCTTGGCCGTATCACAATCGAAAGTAGATCGAACGGGTGTTTTTGGCAGGCCGATCACACGCCAGGATCGGCGCTGGGCAAATCGATGGCGCCGGGGCTGGGCGATGCGCGGTGGAGGCGCGGCGGCGGATCTGCTCCAGCTCACCGGAATGCAACACCGGCCGCGGGCGCCAGCGGCGCGAAGGTGGAGGGATACCTCAGGCCAAGGCCAGGCGTCGGCGGAAGAGCGAGAACATCCGTTCCCAGCAGCGCTCGGCGGCGGCCTTGTCGTAGTCCGGCCGCCCGGGAACGGCGAAGCCGTGGGAGGCCCCCTTATAGATCTCCACCTCGGTGTTCGGCGCATAGGTCTTCGCCGCCTGGTCGAGCGCCTCGACCATCTCCATCGGCGACCAGTCGTCGTGCTCGGCGCAGGCGAAGTAGAATTCCGCCGTCGCCTTGCCGAGCATCAGGTGCGGGCTGTCGTCGCCGTCGGTGACCAGCTTGACGCCATAGATCGAGGCCGCCGCGCCGATCCGCTCGGGGTGGCGCGCGGCGAAGTTCACCGCGTACTGGCCGCTCATGCAGTAGCCGATGCAGCCGGCGCGGCCGGGGCTCGCCGCCGCATCGCGGTCGGCGTAGTCGAGCAGCGCCTCGCCGTCCGCCAGCACCTGGGCCATGGAAAGGGTGGTCATCAGTTCGAAGACCTCGTCGCGTCCCGCCCGGCTCGGCAGGGCCGCGAGGTCACGGCGCTCATCGGCTCCGGCGCGGTGATAGAGGTCCGGCAGCATGACGTAGTAGCCGACGCTGGCCAGCCTGCGGCCCATGTCGCAAAGTTCCTCGCGCATCCCCGGCGCGTCCATGAAGACCAGCGCCACCGGGTGGGGCGCATCGCGCTCGGGATGGACGATAAAGGTCGGGACCACGCCGGCAGGGCTGGGGATCTCGATCGTCTGTTCGATCATCGTCGCCTCCTCGGACCAGACGGCGGACTATAGCCCCCCGCCGATCAGCGGTCGTTGCGCTCCAGGACCTTCAACCGGCCCACGGTGAGTTCGTCGACCTCCAGCCGCTTCAGGCGGACCTGGCCGGCGGCCAGCCGACCGACGGCGAGGCGTCCGATCGCCAGACGTCCGATCGCCAGGGTGCCGACGGCGAACGCGCCGAGCGCCAGCGCGCCAAGCGCCGCCGCGCCGAGAGCGGACGCTCCCCGCGCCGTCGCGTACGAGGCCGCAAGACCCCGGCGCGGCTTGACGACCATCGGCTCGCTCATCGCCCTGCCTTCCCCGCTTCAGCCCTGCTGGCGCGCCTCGAGCGCGGCGCGAACCTCGGCCAGCACGCTGGTCCAGTCGCCCACCCGGGGCTGGCGAAACTGCCGGACCGAAGGATACCACGGCGTCTGCGCGCGGTCGTGCGGCCAACGCCAGTCGCCGACGTGCGGCAGCAGCACCCAGCAGGCCTTGCCCATGGCCCCGGCCAGGTGAGCGACGGCGGTGTCGACGGCGATCACCAGGTCGAGGCCGTCGATGATCCGCGCGGTCGCCTGCATGTCGCGCGCGCCGGTATCCTCCGGCGCCAGGCTGCGGACGCCCGGCCAGCTGAGGATCTCGCCGATCAGGGCGTCCGACAGCGAACGGTTCTTGTCGTTGGCGTGGACCGGATTGCCCTTGCCGACGAAGCCTGCACCCGCGCCGCCGCCGGCGAGCGCGGGCAGATAGGGCGCGCCGGGCACGCTTTCCAGGGTCACCTGGAACCGGAGCGGCAGCGACCCCGCCAGCGTCCAGGCGTCGTGGCGGGCGATGTCGACGCCGCCGGCGGCGGGGATCACCGTCACGCCCAGGGGCTCGAACAGCCGCACCAGGGCCGGGGCGCACAGCAGGGTCGGTTCGATCCCGCGCGCCTTGAGCATCGGCAGGAAGCGGGCGAACATGATCTGGTCGCCGAGCCCCTGCTCCGGCAGCACCAGCAGCGAGCGGATCGGCTCGCCCCGCCATTCCGGGAAACTCAGGCGCTGGTTCCATTGCAGCCGCGCCGGCCGCTGCTCGTAATGCGGCCAGGCCTCCGCATAGCGGCCCTGGCGCAGCAGCACGAAGGCGAGTTGCCAGCGCAGGTCCGCATCCTCGGGCAGCTTTTCGAGCGTGGCGCGCAGCACCGCCTCGGCCTCGGCGAACCGTTCCTGGTCCTGCAGCAGCACCGCCAGATTGGCCGCCCCGGGCATCGAGGCGCGGACTTTCAGCAGCCCGCGATAGAGCTGCTCGGCGCGATCCGGTCGCCCCTCGGCCACGGCCGCCAGGGCCATGCTGACGATATCCGCCTCGGTGAGCGGCTTGGGGTTGGCGGCGCTGGGCTCGGACACGTGGGATTCGCCGTTCAGGATACAGGGCCGGCGATCTTTGGGACGAGGGCGGCGCGATGACAAGGGGCGGACGCAGTGGGCTTCAAGCCCCGTCCACCCCTTCGGGGTCCCCCTCCCCCGACGGGGGAGGAGAACGAGATTGCAACCTACCTTCTCCTCCCCCCCAGGGGGAGGAGGACCGCGAAGCCCTAGGCGGCCTTGCCCAACTCCTGCTTCACGCGTTCGGCCAGGGTCTTGATGTCGATCGGCTTGGGCAGGAAGGAGATGTTGGCCTCGCCTTCCAGCAGGTCGGAGAACTCGGATTCCGCATAGCCGGAGATGAACATCACCGGCGCCTCGCCGAGGTAGCCGCGGGCGGCCTTGAGCAGGTCCGGGCCCTGCATGCCGGGCATCACCACGTCGGAGATCATCAGGTCGATCTCGCCGGCGTGCGCCTCGGCCAGCTCCAGGGCCTCCTCGCCGCTGGCGGCCTCGATCACCTCGTAGCCGCGGGCGCGCAGCAGCTTGGCGGCGACGCCGCGGACGGCGTCCTCGTCCTCGACGAACAGGATCCGGCCGGCGCCGGAGAGGTCGCGGGCCACGGTGCGCTTGGGCGCCAGGGGCAGGGGCGCGGCGGCGGCGGACGGGTGGTGGATCGGCAGGAAGATGCGAAAGGCCGTGCCTTCGCCGAGCCGGCTGTCGAGGGCGATCCAGCCGTCCGCCTGTTTGACGATGCCATAGACGGTGGCGAGGCCGAGGCCGGTCCCCTCGCCCACCGGCTTGGTGGTGAAGAAGGGTTCGAAGATCTTGTCGCGGATGTCGGGCGCGATGCCCGGACCGTCGTCGGCCACTTCGATCAGCGCCTGCTCGCCCTGGGCGGTCGGATAGCCCAGCTGGATCGCCTGTTCCTGGCTCAGGCGGGCGGTGCGGATGGTCACCTGGCCGCCGCCGTGGGCCCGCACGGCGTCGCGGGCGTTGACCGCCAGGTTCATCACCGCGGTCTCCAGCTGGCTGCGGTCGATGCGCACCTGCGGCAGGTTGCGGCCGTATTCGGTGGCCAGCTTGACGTCCTCATAGAGCACGCGGCGCAGCAGCACCTCGAACTCGCTGATCAGTTCGCCGAGGTCGAGGATCTCGCGCTGGACCGTCTGCTTGCGCGAGAAGGCCAGCAGCTTGCGCACCAGGTCGGCGGCGCGCGCGGAGGTCTGGCGGATCTCGTTCAGCCCCTCGTAGGAGGGATCGCCGACCGGGTGGCGCGAGGCCAGCACGTCGAGCTGCATGAAGATGGCGGTGAGCAGGTTGTTGAAGTCGTGGGCGACGCCGCCGGCCAGCTGGCCGATCGCCTGCATCTTCTGGCTCTGGGCCAGCTGCAGCTCGATCTGCTTCTGCTCGGAGACATCGACCAGATAGGCCACCCAGCGGCCGTCGGTGCGCGCCAGATAGAGGTGGGCGATGCGGGCCGGATCGTGGGCCAGGCGCACTTCCAGCGGCGCGGCGCCGGCGGTCCCGGCCGCCAGCCGCTGGGCGGCGTCGGCGCGGCTGGCGGGCTCGATCAGCAAGCCGAAAGCCTGGCCGGGCTCGCCGCCGCCGGCCACCGCCTTGAGCGCCGGATTGGCCTCGACGATCACCGCGGCGAACGGGTCCTCGCCGTCCAGCAGGGCGGCGCCGAACGGCGAGGCCGCGGCGAAGGCGTCGAGCACCTTGGGCGGCGGCGCGCCGGCCGAGGAAAAGGCGGTGATCACCTCCAGCGCCGCCGCCGGCAGGGCCAGGGCGCCTGCGGCCTCGGCCGGCAGGCGGATCAGGAAGCGCCGCGCGCCGATCGGGGTCACCACCGCAGGACGATCGGCGCCGCCGAGCCGCAGGCTGGCGCGGGCCGGCTCGCCGCGGCGCGCGGCGCCTAAGGCGGCGAACAGGCTGGCGGCCGGGGCGCCGGTCTTCGGCAAGCGCGGCGCGGCGCCGACGCTCTCGCGCCAGGCGCTGTTGGCGGCCAGCAGCCGGCCGTCGGCATAGGCCAGGGCGGCGGCCTCGCCGAGCGCCTCGATCAGCCGCTCGGGGGCGAGCTCGGCGTCGGCGGCCGGCTCGACCGAACCGCGCAGCACGAACAGGCCCAGGCAGGCGACTCCGGTCAGCCCGGCCAGCAGCATCAGCGTGGCCAGCAGCACCGGGCTGGAATGCATCGCCACCCAGGCGGTGAAACCGACCGCGAGCAGGAAGAAGGCGAGCGCCGCGCTGGTCAGCACGTCGAACCGGCGACGCTCGCCCACGGGCGACTTGGTCTGCGCCATCGTCTCCCCCGCGACATCCCGTTGCGAAAATGCAGGTCCGCCGATCCGGACTGGCGATTCGGTCATGGCTATTGTCTCACAGCGGGCGCGCCGTCGCACGGCGGCGGCTCCGCTTCAGGATGAAGCCAATGATCTTGGCGACGGCTTCATAGTGGGCGGGCGGGATCACGTCGTCGATCTCGACCGCAGCGTAGAGGGCGCGCGCCAGCGGCGGGTCCTCGATGACCGGGACGCCCGCCTCCTCGGCGACGTCGCGGATCTTCAGGGCGATGGCGTCCATCCCCTTGGCGACGCAGAGCGGGGCGTCGTCCTCGCCCTGCACATATTTCAGCGCCACGGCGTAGTGGGTCGGGTTCATCACCACCAGCGTGGCTTTCGGCACCGCCTGCATCATCCGGCGGCGCGCGCGCTCGGCGCGCAGCTGCTTCTGGCGCGCCTTCACGTGAGGGTCGCCTTCGGTGTTCTTGAACTCTTCCTTCAGCTCTTCCTTGCTCATCCGCAGCCGCGCCATGAAGCGCTGCTTCTGGACGAACCAGTCGGCCCCGGTGATCACCAGCAGCAGGGCGAGGACGGCGAAGACCAGCCGGCGCAGGATGTCGGCGAGGAAGGGCAGGATCGCCGCCGGATCGACCGTCGCCAGCCGCTCCATCTCGCTCAGGTGCGGCTTCAGGATCCACCAGGCGAGCACGGCGGTGACCGCCACCTTCAGCAGCGACTTGGCGAACTGGATCAGGCCGTCGAGGCCGAACACCCGCTTCAGCCCCTGCAGCGGCGACAGCTTGCCGAAGTCGAGCTTCAGCTTGTCGGGCGTGAACATCAGCCCGGTCTGCACCAGGTGGCCGGCGGCGCCCGCCGCCGCGGCCGACATCATCACCATGGCGATCGCCGGCAACGCCGCCTGCAGCACGTGGCGCGCCACGTTCATGCCGCCGCCGCCGGCGATCGGGATGGCGTCCGGATGCGCCAGGAAGGGCAGCAGCTGGACGGCCAGGTTGCGGCAGATCCAGCCGCCGCCGATCGCCAGCACCGACACCGTCGCCGCCAGCGAGGCGAGTTGCGGCAGCTCCGGGGTCTTGGCGACGTCGCCCTTCTCGCGCGCCTGTTCGAGCCGGCGCGGCGTCGCCTCTTCTGTGCGGGATGCGCCGTCGTTCTCCTCGGCCATGGCGCTATCCGAACACCGCCAGCAGTTCGCGGTAGCGGTCGATGAAGACCATGCCGATGACGCCCAGGCTGAGGGCGAAGATCGACAGGCTGGTCAGCACCAGCAGCGGGGCGGCGACGAAGAAGACCTGGAACTGCGGCATCACCCGCCCGACCAGGCCGGTGGCGATGTTGAAGATGAAGGCGAAGACCATCACCGGCGCCGACAGCTGCAGGCCGAGCGAGAAGGACTTGCCCATGGTCTGCACCGCCAGCATGCCGGCGTCGCCGACCGGCACGGTGCGCCGGAACGGGAAGATCGCGTAGGAGCGGACGATGGCGCTGATGAACATGTGATGCAGGTTGGTGCTCATGATCAGCACCACGGCCATCAGGCCGAGAAAGGTGGCCAGCGTCGCCGACGGCGTCGCCTGGGTCGGGTTGGCGGTCTGGGCGAAGGACAGCGTCGTCTGGATCGAGACGATCTCGCCGGTCACCGCCAGCACGTTCATGAAGATCCGCAGGATGGCGCCCATCATCAGCCCGATCAGCGCCTCCTTGATCACCAGGCCGGTCAGGTCGGCCACCGCGCCGGGCACGGCGGGGGCGTCGACGCTGAGCACCGGAAAGAAGGCGAGCGTCATGACGAAGGCCATCGACAGCCGGATCCGCGCCGGGATGAAGCTCTCGCCGATGCCGGGGATCAGCATGACGATCGCCGCCAGCCGGGCGAAGATCAGGGCGCCCGCGAAGACCTGCTGGGCGGTGGCGTAGTGCTCCATCGGCGGGGCCGCTCGGCCGCTACATCGCCGCGATGCGCGCGGCGATGTTGCGCATGAAGCCGCTCATCAGCGCGCCCATCAGCGGCAGGAAGACCAGCAGCGAGACGAACACCGCGACGATCTTCGGGGCGAACACCAGGGTCTGCTCCTGCACCTGGGTCAGGGCCTGCACCAGTCCGATGCCGACGCCGACCACCAGGCCGACGATCAGCACCGGCGCGGACAGCTGGATGGTGAGCCAGATGGCGTCGCGACCGACATCCAGAACTTCGGCGCCGCTCATCGAATTCGTCCCTTCCGAACCTGTGGAATCGCCCGGAGGCGTCGGCTCGAAGGTCGGCGGCGCATGGTTAACGATTGGCTACTTTCGTTAACGGCGCCGGCAAAACTTGCCGGGGAGACACCCTGCAACGTCCGCGCCGAACGCCCAGCCTGCGACGTGTTGCAAAGTGGCCTCGCCTCGGCCGCGGCTCTAGGCTCAACTGCACGGGTTTGCGAGTCGCCGACACGCCGAAGGGGGAAGTATGAAGATAGGACCCAAGACCTTGCTGCCGTTCGCCGTGGCTGCGGCGCTGGCCCTGTGCGCCCCGGCCGTCGCGCAGCCGGCGCCCGCGCCGACCTATTCGGACTCGCAGATGCAGGACTTCGCCCGCGCGACGGTGGAGCTGCAGGCGCTGGGCTCGCAGGATCCGGCGTCCATGACCCGGGTGATCCAGCGCGCCGGCATGAGCGTCGAGGACTACAACAACATGGGCGACGCCATGCGCGCCAACCCGGCCCTGGCCGCCAGCCTCAACCCCTACCTCGACGAGGCCAACGCCGAACGCATGTCGCGCCTCAGCCGCACGGCGGCGCCCGAGCGGGCGCCGGCGAGCCCGCACCGGCGCGTGGCCTCGCGCCATACCTCCAGCCGCCACGGCAAGGCGCACGCCAAGGCTCACACGACCAAGGCTCACACGACCAAGTCCGGCCATCGCACCGCAAGGGCCAAGCGCCACACCGTCGCCGCATCGCACGGCGCCCACCGCCGCCACCGGAAGAGCTGAGCGGCGGGCCGCCGTCAGATCGGCATGCGCATGATTTCCTGGTAGGCGCTGATCACCTGGTCGCGCACCGCCATCACCGTCTCCAGGCTGGTCTCGGCCGCGGAGATGGCGGTGACCACGTCGACCAGCTCGGCCTTGCCCTGCACCTGGGCCGCCATCTGAGTCTCGGCATGGCGGGACGACTGCACCACGTCGGTCATCGCCGACTTCAGCATGTCGGCGAAGCCGCCGACCCCGCCGAGGCCCTCGCCGGCGCCGGCCGCGCCGCTCGCCGCGCCGGCGGCCTTCTGCACGTTGGCGTAGGCCTTGGCGGCCGAGAGCGCATCCATCATCGGCTAGGCCCTATTTCTTCAGCAGGTCGAGGGTCCGCGCGTCCATCGACCGCGCGGTCTCGATGACGTTGAGGTTGGCCTCGTAGGCGCGCTGCGCCTCCTTCATGTCGAGCGCCTCGATCAGCGGATCGACGTTCGGCTCCTTGACATAGCCCTTGGCGTCGGCGCCCGGGTTGCCCGGCTCGTAGGTGGTCTTGAACTCAGTGGGGTCCGGCTGCACCCGCGACATCTTGACGCCGGTGGCGCCGTCCACGGCGGTGGGCTGGAACACCGGCACCTGGCGCCGGTAGGGGTCGCCGCCGGCCGTGCGCGCCGTCGAATTCGCGTTGGCCAGGTTCTCGGCGATGATCCGCATCCGCGCCTGCTGCGCGCGCAAGGCCGAGGCGGCGATCGACTGGGTGACGCCGGTCATCGACTTCATCTCAGCCATCTTGCGGCTCCCCCTTCAGGTTCGGACTAGCGGCCGGGCGCGCGCGCGGCCATGCGCAGCAGGCCCAGCGACTTCTGGTAGAAGCTGATCGCCGCGTCGTAGTTCATCCGCGAATCGCTCAGCTTCATCATCTCCTCCTCCAGCACCACGGCGTTGCCGTCGAGCCGGGTCTCGGAATCGGCGGTGGTGATCTTCTGGAACCCTGACCGCTGGCCGTCGCGGCCCTGTTGCAGCGGGATGTGGCCCGGCTGGGTCACCGCGTTCGCGGTGGTCGAGCCGGCATTGGCTTCGACGTGAAAGCTGAAGGGTTTCAGGTCCTTCGGGCGGTATTGCGCGGTGTCGGAATTGGCGACGTTCTGGGCGATCAGCTGCTGGCGCTCCGAGAGGTAGCCCAGGCGTCCGCGCAGCATGGCGAACAGGGGAATCTGCGAGAGGTCCATGCGGAACATGGTGAATAAACAGGGTTAATCAGGACTTAATCGACTCAGGCGAGCGTGCGATGGAAGGTCTCCCGTCCACGCAGAAGCGCTTATGATTCTTGCAGATTTCGCCCGCGCCGTGTTCGCGCTCGCGTTAACCCTGGGCCTGATGGGGCTGTGCGCCGTCGCCTTGCGGCGCTTCGGACCCGAGGTGCTGGCGCGTTTCGCCGCGCCGCGCCGGGACCGCCGGCTGGCGGTGGTCGAGACCCTGGTGCTGGACCCGGCGCGCCGGCTGGTTCTGGTCTCCTGCGACGGCCGCGAACGGCTGCTGCTGCTCGGCGAGGGCCGGCTGCTGGAAACCCCGGCCGCCGCCGCTCCCAGCGCGCAGGAGCGCGGCTGATGCGCGACCTGCTGAAGGCCGTCCGCGCCCTGCCGGCCGAGGACTGGCGTCGCGCCGCGGGCCTGGCGGCCCTGACCACCCTGGCCAGCCTGGCGTTCCCGGCCGTGGCCCTGGCGCAGGCGGTGAACATCAACCTGGGCACCGGCGCCGGCTTGACCGACCGGGTGGTTCAGCTGGTCGGGCTGATGACGGTGCTGTCGCTGGCGCCCTCGATCGTCATCATGACCACCTCCTTCGTGCGCATCGTGGTGGTGCTCAGCCTGCTGCGCACCGCGCTTGGACTGCAGCAGAGCCCGCCGAACTCGGTGATCATCTCGCTGTCGCTGTTCCTGACCGCCATCGTCATGGGCCCGACGCTGGAGCAGTCCTACCAGCAGGGCGTCAAGCCGCTGCTGAACCACCAGATGGAGCTGCCGCAGGCCTTCGACGCCTCCGGCGCGCCCTTGAAGCAGTTCATGCTCTCCCAGGTGAACGCCGACGACCTGGCGCTGTTCGTCCGCCTCTCGAAGATCCCGCGGCCGGCCCGGGCGCTGGACACCCCGATCCGCGTGGTCACCCCGGCCTTCATGATCTCCGAGCTGAAACGCGCCTTCGAGATCGGCTTCCTGCTGTTCGTCCCCTTCCTGGTGATCGACCTGGTGGTCGCCAGCGTGCTGATGAGCATGGGGATGATGATGCTGCCGCCGGTGACCGTGTCGCTGCCGTTCAAGCTGATCTTCTTCGTCCTGGTCGACGGCTGGCGGCTGGTCTGCGGGAGCCTGGTGGAGAGCTTCCACCCGAAGTGAGGGGGCGGCGGCGAGCCCATCTCCGAGTCCATTGATAAAGAACAATATAAGAACTAATAATCCGCTCATCCCGGCGAAAGCCGGGACCCAAGCTGACCACGGGGCCCTGAGCGCTCAAGATGGCTTTTTATAGCTACATTCTGGCCAGCGGCCCCTATGGGACGCTTTATACTGGCAGCACCGACAATCTTGGGCGGCGGCTGTATGAGCACAGAGAGAAGGTCAGGCCGGGTTTCACGGCAAAGTACAACGTGACGCAATTGGTCTGGTACGAGCCGCATGAGACACGCGAAGGGGCGTTCCTACGGGAGCGGCGGATCAAGGAATGGCGACGACGGTGGAAGGTTCAGCTGATCGAAGCGGTGAATCCGACGTGGTCGGATCTGTACGACGAGATCATGAGCCCGTTGGGCTTTCGATGAGCGGAAGGCGTGGTTCCAAAAACTCTCATTCAGCTTGGGTCCCGGCTTTCGCCGGGATGAGCGGATGAGGGGTTAGCCGCGGGGAACTGCGCCCCCTGCCTGGGCCTGTTTGCCGCCCGGGGCGGGGGCGGTCTTGAAGCGGGTCTTCATCTTGGCGACCCAGCCGGCGAAGGTCTCGTTGTCGGCGGTCACCCGGCCGAAGTCTGCGGCGCCGAGGCGGCCGGTGGGTTCGCCGGAAAGCGCGATGCGCAGCGCCTCGGGATTGTGCGCCTGCTCGAAGAAGCCCTGGTAGCGCTGCTGCAGGCGGGCGAGCGAGCCTGCGTCGCCGGCCAGGCTGTAGGCGACGCCGGCGCGCAGCAGCTTGCCTTCCTCGTCGCTAGAAAGCGGTTCGGGCCGCTTGAAGCGCTCGCCCAGCGCCTTTTCGAACAGCGGGGCGGCGGCGGACCAGTTGCGCTGCTTCCAGGTGATCTCGGCGCGCAGCTCCTGGGCGTCCTTGGAGACGTCCTTGTCGAGGATCTCCAGGGCTGAGTCATAGCGGCCGAGCGCGCTCCAGGCGCGCGCCTCGACCACCCGCCGCTCGGCGGTCAGCGCCGCCGGCAGCACCGCCGAGCGCGAGGCGTTGATCGCCTCCAGCGCCGGCTCGGGCTTGCGGTCCATCAGGTAGATCACCGCCAGGTCGGTGGCGACCTGGGCCTTGGGCACGCCGTCGAGCCGGTTGTCGACCTGGTATTTCAGCAGCTCGGCGGCCTGCGGCAGCAGGTCGACGTCGACCAGCCGGCGCACCAGCTTGCGGACCATCAGGTCGCCGTCGGCGCCCAGCGGCGTCAGGTCCTTGAAGTCGTAGAACAGCGCCAGCGCCTGGATCGGCTCCAGCCCGTCGGCCATGCCGTCGAGGAAGAGCGCGCGGAACCCCTGGGCGAGGTCGGCCTGCAGCTGCACCGCCTCCGGCAGGTCGGGCAGGCGCGCGCCGGCCGAGCGCAACGCTTCCAGCGCCTCGCGGTAGCGCCCCTGGGCGAGATAGAGCCGCCCCAGCGCCCGGGTGGCCTCGAGCTCGGTGGCGTCGCCGCGCCAGCGGTAGCGCAGGTTGTCGTAGACGACGCCGGCCTGGACCGGGGTGATCGTGCCGTTCTCCTGGCGGATCTGGGTGGCCCGCAGGAGCGCCGGCGCCGAGAGCGACTCCAGCGGCGCGCCAGCGATCGCCAGATAGATCCTCAGCGCCCGGTCCTTGTGGCCTTCGAGCTCGACGACGCGCGCCTGGACGAGGCGGGTGGCCAGCTGCTCCAGCGGGTCGACCTTCTCCTGCAGGGCGAGATTGATGCGCGCATCGGCGCCGTTGAGATCGCCGAGCCGCAAGGCGGCCTCGGCGTCGGCGCGGGCGAACCGCGCCCGCCAGGTCGGCGAGAACAGGGCATAGGCCTCGCCGCCCTTGGCGAACTGGGCGCGGACCTCGGTCCACTGGGCCTGTTTGGCGGCGATCAGCGCGCGCCAGAGCGCGCTCGACGGATCATCGGTCAGCGCCGGCGAGGAGAAGTCGGCGTCCGCCTCCTTGTAGCGGCGCGCCACCACCCGGGCTGCGCCGCGCAGGCCGCGGAACTCGGCGTTGTCGAGCAGCTCCGGGTGGGCGCGGGCGGCGTCGTTGAGCACGCCGATCGCCTCGAACGCCAGCTCCGAGCCGAGCAGGAAGCGGGCCAGCGCCAGGCGCGCGGCGACCGGGCCGTCGCGGTCGCGGTTGCCGGACTCGGAGGTCGCAGCGTCCAGCAGCGCATCGTAACGCGCGGTGAACCCGCCCTCGCCGGTCTTCGGCCAGTTGTCATAGTCGATCAGCGCCGGCATCGCCGCGGGCTGCGGCGCGCCGAGGCTGTTCTGGGCCCGTTGCCGCGCGGCCCAGGCCGGTGACAGCGCCAGGCCGCCGGGCCGGCCCAGGCGCACGATGTCGCCGTCGCGCTGGACCACCAGGTCATCGACGTTGGGCTGGATCGCCAGGCCCTGCACCGAGGCCAGGAAGGCCATCTGCACATAGTCGCGCCTTGACGCGAGGCCCTTGGCCGGCCCGAGCGCCGTCACCACCGTCAGCACGTCGCCGACCTCGGCGTCGGGCATTCGGATGACCCGCGTCGCGCCGGCGACCGGGGCCTTCAGGGCGGCGGGGCCGCTGTCGGGGTCGCGCTGCAGGCGCACGATCGAGGGCTGCGGCTGCTGGCCAGGCCCGAGCGCGATGGTCCAGGTCGCCCCTTCGGCGACGGCGAACAGCGGAGCGTCCGGCGCCGCCGCGATCCGCACGGCCGAATAGTCGTCGCCGCGAAACGCCTGCAGGGCGCTGAACTGGGTGACGCCGCGCGGAGCTTTCGAGATGTCCAGGGTGGCGGCGGCGTCGAACACCACCCAGACGGCGTCGCCGCGACGGAACACCGCCGCGCCGGCCGGATTGGCCCAGGCGAAGCTCAGCATCACCTGGCCGCCCACCACCTTGGAATCCATGCGGACCACGCCGCCGGCGGGAACCGGGTTGGGCCTGGGCGGCTCGGGCTCGGCCGGGCCGGTCACCACCTCGGCGGTCTGCACCGGCGCTGGCGCGGGCTTGGGGAAGACGTTGACGAAGGTCGCCCCGTCGGCGACGCCGAGCTTGGCGTCGGCGTCGTCGGTGAGGGTCAGGGTGATTTCCAGCCGCCCGCCGACGTGGCGCTTCTCGGCGGTCTTGATCCACTTCGGCGGCGCGGTGCGCAGCCGGGCGATGTCGGGATCGGCGTCGCGGGCGAAGCGGAAGGTCAGCGTCTGGCCGTCGCGCCTGGCCTGAGCCTGGCCGCCGGCGCCGCGCCAGTGGAACTCGACCCGCGAAAAGCCTTCCGCCTGGGCCACGTGGACATCGAGCGGCCCGACCGCCGCAGGGTCGAGCGCGGCCTGCGGGCTGGCCAGGCCGGCCGGCGCGACGACGCCTGCGATGCAGACCGCGGCGACGCCGGAACGCAGGGCCTGGCGCAGGCTCATGCCGTCAGCCGGCTTTGGCCGCCGCGGGCGGGGCGGCGGCGGCGGGCGCGGTCTTGCGCGGCGCGGCCTTCTTCGCCGACCTGGCACGCGCCGGCTTGGCCGGCTTGTCGGCGGTCTCGACCGGGTCGGGGGTCAGAGGCGCCGGCGTCGTCACCTGATTGGCCGCCTGGGTCGCGGTCGCCGCGGCGTTGTTGGCCATGGCCTTGGCGTCGGTGAACCGTTTGGCCAGGCTCTCCGTCAGCTTCTTGGCCTCTTCCGGGGGCATCTGGGCAAGCACCGCGGAGAGCGCCCGCTCCTTCATCTTAGCGGCGATCGGCAGGCGCACGGCGTCGTCGAGCAGCACCATCCGCGGCGCGGCGTCCTTCGGCTTCATGCCCTCGAACACCTTGACCATCCGATCGACCTCGGCGGCCTGCTTCTGATCGGCCTGGCTGAGCAGCCCCTGGATGTCCGCCTTCAGCCCGGTCAAGGCGGTGACCTTGGCGTCCAGCTTGGCCTCGGCCGCCGCCATCAAGGCGAGCTGGGTGTTGAGGTCGTTCTCGCGCTGGTCCAGCTGGCCGCGCCGCTCGCCCAGGCTCTGCAGCACCTGCAGTTCGGCCGGCGAGAGGCCGGCCTCCTTGGCCAGCTCCGCGGCGGTGGGCGCGCAGACCGGCGCCGCCTTGGCCGCCGGCTGCAGGGCGGGAACGCCGCTGGCGGCGGCGTCGGCGGCGTTGCCGGTGGCGGCCCCGGTCTTGTCCGGCTTGGCCGCGCCTTCCGCGAACGCCCGGGCGCCGGACACCAGATCCGGCAGCTGGCGCGCCCCGGCCAGGGCGTTGATCGCCAGCACGCCGCCGGCGGCGACGCCGATCAGCGGCAGGATGCGGGGAACGCGCTTCATCGACGGCCTCCGCCGAAGCCGGGATCGAAGTCGGGATCCTCGAAGAGGTCGTCCTCGAAGGCCGGCCTCGGCCGGGCGATCGGCTCGCGTCGCACCAGCCGCTCGGGCCGGGCGCGGGATTCGCGGGCGGCGGCCAGCAGGGCGCCCAGCCGGCGCTCCTGGGCCTGGTCATCGTCCTCGGCCGGCAGGCGGCGGGCGACGGCGGGCGCCTCCAGGGTCAGCTTCTCGAGCTTGGCGGCCAGGGCGCGGCCCTTCTCGATGCGGTCCCCCAGCGTCTCCACCGCCTCGTCGGTGGCGGCGCGCAGATCCGCCAGCCCCTGTTCGGCGCGGGCCGCGGCCATGTTCAGCTCGCGCACGGCGACGGCGAAGCCCTCGTGGCTGTCGCGCAGCGCCTTCAGCCGGCGGTTCAGCCGCCAGCCCATGACCAGGGCCGCGGCCAGCAGCACCGCCAGGAACAGGTTCATCGCCAGGCCGATCAAGCTCATGGGAACCTCTGCAAGGCTTGCCGGGCATTGGGGGCGAGCGGCGCCTCGACGCGCACGGCGATGTGGGCGTTGCGCCGGCCCATGCGGCCGCGCGTCAGCGGGATGGCGCCGGCCTTCAGCTCGATCAGGCTGTCGGGCGTGGCGTTGAGCATCATGGTGTCCCCGACCTTCAGGTTCAGGACCTCCTTGAGGGAGAGCAACTGCTCATCGAGCACCGCGCGGACCTCGACGTTCGTGGTCCAGAGCTCGGTCGCAAGGTGGCCTTCCCAGATGTTGTCGCGCCCGAACTTCTCGCCCATGAACTGCTGCAGCAGCATCTTGCGGATCGGCTCGAGCGTCGCGTAGGGCAAAAGGAGCTCGATTCTGCCGCCGCGGTCTTCCATGTCGATGCGCAGCTTGACGAGGATGGCGGCGTTGGCCGGCCGCACGATGGCGGCGAATCGCGGATTGGTCTCCAGCCGGTCGAGGGTGAAGGTCACCGGCGTCAGCGGCTCGAAGGCCTCCTTGGCGTCGTTCAGCACCACCTCGACCATCCGCTGCACCAGCATCCGCTCGATGGTGGTGTAGGGACGGCCTTCGATGCGCATCGCCGCGGTGCCGCGCCGGCCGCCCAGCAGCACGTCGACGATCGAATAGATCAGGTTCGAATCGACCGTCATCAGGCCGAAGTTGTTCAGCTGCTCGGCGCGGAACACCGACAGGATGGCCGGCAGGGGGATCGAGTTCAGGTAGTCGCCGAAGCGGATCGAGGAAATGTTGTCGAGGCTGACCTCGACGTTGTCGGAGGTGAAATTGCGCAGGCTGGTCGTCATCAGCCGCACCAGGCGGTCGAAGACGATCTCGAGCATCGGCAGGCGCTCGTAGGAGACCAGCGCCGAGTTGATGATCGCGCGGATGCCGGTCCGCTCTTCGGCCTCGTCGTCGGCGAAATCGAAGCCGAGCAGGCTGTCGATCTCGTCCTGATTGAGGATCCGCTCGGCGGCCAGGCCGTCGCCGGCCGGCGCCGACGGCTTCTCGCCGCCGCCGCCCGCGGCCCACTCCCCCTTCTTGTCTTCTTTTTCGTCAGCCATCGGATTAGCCAAGCCAGCGCCCCCTCGAAGGGAGAGGGAGGCGCTAGTTGATCAGCATCTCCTCGATCAGAACCGCGTTGGCCTTGGACGGCGCGATGACCAGGTTCACCCGGCGCAGGATCTCCATGCGCAGCTGGTAGGAGCCCTGGCTTCCGGAGAGGTCCTCGGGCCGAAGCTCCCGCAGGAAGGTCTGGAACATGTCCTGCAGCCTGGGCATGTTCGGCTCCAGCGCGTCGACCGCGTCCTGGTCGGGCATCTCCAGGGTGAGCTTCAGCTTCAGGAAGGTCGGCCGCCCGTCGGCGGTCTGCATGTTCACGACGATATCGGGCAGGGTGTAGAAGAGCACGCCGTCGGGCCCTTCGCGCACCACGGCGGCCTTCTCGTCCTTGCCGCCCTTCTTGTCTTCCTTGGCCGGCTTCTTCTTCTTTTCGTGGCCTTTTTCGGCCGCCGCGTCGGGCTTCGGCTTCAGCAGCAGGAAGGCCGCAGTCCCGCCGCCGCCCAGCACCAGAACGGCCGCGGCGGCGATGATGATGATGAGCTTCAGCGGCGGCTTCTTCTTGCCGCCACCGCCCTCGCCATCTTCCGCGCCCGCCTCGTCGGCCGGCGCTTCCTTGACCTTGGCCTCGGCCACGCGCGCATTCCTTAGAATCCCACCTGCGTCTCAATCGCGCCGTTTTGGTTAAGAAGCGGTTTTTAACCGATCTTAACGCGCGGCCAGACCTGCCCGGCAGAATCCGCCGGGAGGCTCGCGTTAACTATTTTAGTCGCTGGATTTCCTTGGCTTTTCGCCCTGGCCCGAAGCTTGCAGCGGACCCTTGCGAAAACTCGCGGCCAAGGCCCAGGGATTAATGGACAACGCCCTCTACGTCGGACTGTCGCGCCAGATGGTGCTGCGCCGGCAGCTGGACATCGTGGCGAACAACATCGCCAACGTCGACACGGCCGGCTTCAAGGTCGAGTCGCTGATGCAGAAGACCGATCCGGCGGAGCCGGCCTCGACCCTGCAGGGTCCGCGGCCGGTGAAGTTCGTCGGCGAGGACGGCGTCGCCCGCGACTTCGGCCAGGGCGCGCTGCGCCAGACCGACGGCCCGCTCGACCTCGGCATCGAAGGCCAGGGCTTCTTCCAGGTGAACACCCCCAGCGGCCCGCGCTACACCCGCGACGGCCGCTTCCGGATGGACGACACCGGCAAGGTGGTCACCGAGGGCGGCTTCCCGGTCGCCGACGACGGCGGCGGCGAGATCACCCTCGATCCGGCGCTGGGCCAGGTGACCGTCGCCGCCGACGGCACGGTCAGCCAGGGCGCGACGCGGGTCGGCAAGATCGGCGTGGTCCAGTTCCCGACCCTGGCGACGCTCGAGAAGGCCGGCGACAACCTCTACCGCAACACCTCCAACCAGACGCCGCAGCCGGCCGCCGAGGCGCGCGTGCGCCAGGGCATGCTGGAAGGCTCCAACGTCAAGCCGATCCTGGAGATCACCCGGATGATCGAGGTCAGCCGGGCCTACGAGCAGATGGCCAGGATCATGGATTCCAATTCCGAGCTTTCGAAAAGCGCCGTCCAGCGCATGGGCCGGGTTCAGTAGGAGAACTGAGGAATGCAGGCGCTTCGCACCGCTGCGACCGGCATGGCCGCTCAGCAGCTGAACGTCGAGGTCATCTCGAACAACATCGCCAACATGAACACGGTCGCCTTCAAGAAGCAGCGGGCCGAGTTCCAGGACCTGCTCTACCAGACCCTGGAGCAGGCCGGCGCCCAGTCCTCCGACCAGGGCACCATCGTGCCGACCGGCGTGCAGGTCGGCGCGGGCGTCAAGGCCGGCTCGGTCTACCGCATCTCCACCCAGGGGGCGCTGACCCAGACCGGCAACGACCTCGACCTGGCGATCGACGGGCGCGGCTACTTCCAGGTGCTGCTGCCGACCGGGGAGACCGGCTACACCCGCGCCGGCAACCTTGCGGTCAACGACCAGGGCCAGCTGGTGACCCAGGACGGCTATCAGATCCAGCCGGCGATCAGCATTCCGTCCGACGCCACGGCGATCAGCATCTCCAAGGCCGGCCAGGTGCAGGTCACCCAGCCCGGCACGGCGACGCCCAACGTGGTCGGCACGATCGAACTGGCGACCTTCATGAACGAGGGCGGCCTCTCGGCCCAGGGCAGCAACCTGTTCAAGGAGACCGCGGCCTCCGGCGCGCCGACCACCGGGACGCCCGGCGTGCAGGGCGTCGGCGAGATCCTGCAGCGCTACACCGAGGCCTCCAACGTCGACGCCGTCAGCGAGATCACCGCCCTGATCGTCGCCCAGCGGGCCTACGAGATGAACTCCAAGGTCATCTCCACCGCCGACAACATGCTGGGCGTGGCCAACCAGATCAAATCCTGATGAAAGCCCTCGTCCGCATCGCTGTCGCCGGCGCCGTCGCCGCAGCGCTCGCCTCCCCGGCGCTGGCCGGGATCGCGGTGACCCTCAAGCCCGACACCGTCAGCGCCGACGCGGTGGTCACCCTGGGCGACCTGTTCGCGGGCGCGGGCGCCGCCGCCGGCGTGCCGGTCGCCGGCCGCACCGGCGCGCTGGTGATCCTGAACGCGCGCGCGGTGCAACTCGCCGCCGCCCGGGCCGGCCTCGACTGGGCCAACGCCGAGGGCCTGCGGACCATCGTGGTGACCGGCGCGGCGAGCGGCGCGCGCACGGCCGGCGCGAGCGCCGCCGCCGCTCCGCGCGGCAACGTCGACGTGCTGACCTTCGCCCGCAGCCTGCAGACCGGCGAGATCGTCCAGCCGCAGGACCTGATCTGGGGCAAGGCCGCCGCCGCCCCGGCCGACGCGCCCTCGGACGCCGACGCCGTGATCGGCCTGGCCGCCAGGCGCCCCTTGCGCGCCGGCGCCGCCGTCGCCGCCCGCGACGTCGGCGCCGCCCAGGTGATCAAGGCCGGGGAGACCATCACCGTCTCCTTCGCCGCGGAGGGGATCTCGCTGTCGCTGGAGGGCAAGGCGATGACCGCCGCCGGCGCCGGCGAGAGCCTCAATGTCCAGAATACGCTTTCGAAAAAGATCATCCAGGCGGTGGCGGTCGGCCCCGGCCAGGCCGTCGTCGGTCCCGCCGCGGACCGCCTGAAGGCCGCCGGCCCGAGCCGCTACGCGCTTCGCTAAGGAACCGACCCGATGTCCTCTTCCCTGCGCTCCCGGGCCCTGCGCTCCGCCGTCCTCGCCCTCGCCGTGCTGGCGCCGCTGGGCGCCTGTTCGACCGTCGCCGAGGCCGTCCGCGGGCCCGAGCTCGCGCCGGTCGGCTACCCGGCCGCTCTGGTCGCGCGCGAACAGACCATCCTCACCCCCCGCGACCCCAACCCCGGCGCGGCCAGCGCCAACTCCCTCTGGCGGGTCGGCGCCCGGGCCTTCTTCGCCGACCAGCGGGCGTCGCATGTCGGCGACATCCTGACGGTGCTGATCGACATCGACGACAAGGCCAAGACCACCAACTCGACTGCATCCAGCCGCGACTCCAGCGTGAACGCCGGCATCCCCCACCTGCTCGGCCTGGAATCCAGCCTCGGCAAGATCCTGCCCGGCGGCTACGATCCGGCGAACGCGCTGGCGACCTCCAGCAAGACCTCCAGCACCGGCGCCGGCTCGGTGAACCGCGAGGAAAAGATCAGCCTGACCATCGCCGCGGTGGTGACCGCCGTGCTGCCCAACGGCAACATGATGATCCAGGGCACCCAGGAGGTGCGCACCAACACCGAGCTTCGCCAGCTCACCGTGGCCGGCATCGTGCGGCCCGAGGACATCACCGCCGCCAACACCATCAAGCACACCCAGATCGCCGAAGCCCGCATCAACTACGGCGGCCGCGGCGACATCAGCCGTGTCCAGAAGACCCCGGCCGGCCAGTCCCTGGTGGAGCGCTTCTCGCCGTTCTGAGGCCGGCGGCTCCCGCCGCGGGCAGGCGCCGAACGCCCCCTTGTATCTGGACGGTAGCGCCGAAGCGTGATGGCGAAGGCGTTGCGCCCTAGGCCCGGCGGCCCTTCGCGGCGACGTTGTCGACGCCGAGCGCGGCGAGCGCGGTGCGGACGATGCCGTCGGCGTCGAGGCCGGCCTGGGCGTACATGGCGTCGGGCTTGTCCTGGTCCTGGAAGACGTCGGGCAAGGTCAGCACGCGCAGCTTCAGGCCGCGGTCCAGCGCCCCATGCGCGGCCAGCGCCTGCAGCACGAAGCCGCCGAAGCCGCCCATGGCGCCCTCCTCCACGGTGACCAGCGCCTCGTGCTCGCGGGCGAGCCTGAGGATCAGGTCGATGTCGAGCGGCTTGGCGAAGCGGGCGTCGGCGACCGTGGTCGAAAAGCCGCGCGCGGCCAGCTGGTCGGCGGCGCGCAGGGATTCCCCCAGCCGGGCGCCGAACGACAGCAGGGCGACAGTCGTCCCTTCACGGACGATCCGGCCCCTGCCGATCTCGAGCGGCTCGGCGAGCTCCGGGATGGCGACGCCGACGCCTTCGCCGCGCGGATAGCGGAAGGCGCTCGGGCAGTCGTCGATCGCCGCGGCGGTGGCCACCACGCGCGCCAGCTCGGCCTCGTCGGACGGGCCCATCAGCACCATGCCCGGCAAGGCGCCCATGAAGCCGATGTCGAAGCTGCCGGCGTGGGTCGCGCCGTCGGCGCCGACCAGGCCGGCGCGGTCCATGGCGAAGCGCACCGGCAGGCGCTGGATCGCCACGTCGTGCACCACCTGGTCGTAGCCGCGCTGCAGGAAGGTCGAGTAGATGGCGCAGAACGGCTTCATCCCGTCGGCGGCGAGACCGGCGGCGAAGGTCACCGCGTGCTGCTCGGCGATGCCGACGTCGAACATCCGCTCGGGGAAGCGCTGGCCGAACAGGTCGAGGCCGGTGCCCGAGGGCATGGCGGCGGTGATGGCGACGATCTTCGGATCGCGCTCGGCCCGCTTGATCAGCTCCTCCGCGAACACCTTGGTGTAGCTCGGCGCGTGGGTCTGGGCGGGCTTGGCCTGCTGGCCGGTGACCACGTCGAACTTGGCCACCGCATGGTGCTTGTCGGCGGCGTTCTCGGCCGGGGCGTAGCCCTTGCCCTTCTGGGTCACCACGTGGACCAGCACCGGCCTGTCGGTGATATTGCGGGCGTTCTGCAGCACATGGACCAGGGCGTCCATGTCGTGACCGTCGATCGGGCCGACGTAGTAGAAGCCCAGCTCCTCGAAGAAGGTGCCGCCGGTGACCATGCCGCGGGCATATTCCTCGGCCTTGCGGGCGGCCTCCTGCAGCCGTCGCGGCAGGGCCCGGGCGACCGACCTGCCGACCCGGCGCAGCGACTGATAGCCGCCGCCGGAGACCAGCCGGGCCATGTAGGCGCTCATCCCGCCCACCGGGGGCGCGATCGACATGTCGTTGTCGTTGAGGATGACGGTCAGCTGGCCGGTGGTCTCGCAGGCGTTGTTCATCGCCTCATAGGCCATGCCGGCGCTCATCGAGCCGTCGCCGATCACCGCCACCACGCTGTTGTCGCGGCCGTCCTGGTCGCGCGCCGCGCAGAAGCCGAGGGCGGCCGAGATCGAGGTCGCCGCGTGGGCCGCGCCGAACGGGTCGTATTCGCTCTCCGCCCGCTTGGTGAAGCCCGACAGGCCGCCGCCCTGGCGCAGGGTGCGGATACGGTCGCGCCGACCGGTGAGGATCTTGTGCGGATAGGCCTGGTGGCCGACGTCCCAGATCAGGATGTCCCGCGGCGTCTCATAGACATGGTGCAGGGCGACGGTCAGCTCGACCACGCCAAGGCCCGCGCCCAGGTGGCCGCCGGTCTGGGATACGGCGTCGATGGTCTCCGACCGCAGCTCGTCGGCCAGCTGCCGCAGCTGAGCGATCGAGAAGGCCCGCATGTCCGCAGGCGAGGAAACCGTGTCGAGCAGAGGAGTGATCGGGGGCATGAACACAACTGCAAGTGGTGTAAAACGAAAGGTTTAATTTCGGCGCTCTAGCACGAAATCGACGCTATCCCTCAGGAATTCAGCCGCCGCGCCGAACGGCTCCAGATGCGCCTTGGTCTGCTCCACCAACAGTTCCAGCCGCCTCCGCGCCGCCTCGGCGCCGAGCAGGGTCACGTAGTTGGTCTTGCCCTTGTCCGCATCCTTGCCGGCCTTCTTGCCCAGCGTCGCCTCGTCGCCCTCGGCGTCCAGCAGGTCGTCGACGATCTGGTAGGCGAGCCCCAGGTCCTGGGCGAAGGCGAGCAGCGCATGCCGCTCGCCGTCCTTCGGCCGGGCGATGATCAGCGGCAGCTCGAAGGCCGCGGCGATCAGGGCGCCGGTCTTCAGCCGCTGCATGCGGGCGACCGCGCCGAGGTCGTCGCGCACACCGATCAGATCGATCATCTGGCCGCCGCACATCCCGCGCGCGCCGCTGGCCTGGGCGAGCTTGAGGATCATCTCCGACCGGATGCCGCCGTCCTTGTGGGTGTCGGGATGGGCGAGGATCTCGAAGGCCGCGCTCTGCAGCGCGTCGCCGGCGAGCACGGCCGTGGCCTCGTCATAGGCCTTGTGCACGGTCGGCCGGCCGCGCCGCATGTCGTCGTCGTCCATGCTCGGCAGGTCGTCGTGGATCAGGCTGTAGGCGTGGATGCATTCCAGCGCGCAGGCCGCGCGCAGGATCGGCCGGTCGTCGAGGTCGAACATTCGCCCGGTCTCCAGGGCGAAGAACGGACGCAGGCGCTTGCCGGGACCGAGCGCGGCGTAGCGCATCGCCTCGGTCAGGCGCGATTCCGGACCCTCGGCGCGCGGCAACAGCTCGTCGAGCGCCACCGTCACCAGATCGGCCGCCTCGGCCGCGCGCTGGGCGAGCAGGCTGATCATCAGTTGAACTCGGCGGGAGCGGCGGCGGGCGCGGCGCCGGCGCCCATCACGATCTTCTCGACCCGCAGGCGCGCCGCCTCGAGCCGGGTCTCGCAATGACCCTTCAGCGCCGCGCCGCGTTCGTAGAGCCGGATGGAATCCTCGAGCGGCGCCTGGCCGGATTCAAGCCGGGCGACGATCTGCTCCAGCTCGGCCAGCGCCTGCTCGAAGGTCAGGTCTTGAAGGTCGGGGACTTCGGACATCTCCAGAACCTAGAGCCGGCATTTGCCACGGTCCACCGGGTTTAAGCCGCCGGAGCGACATGGCCGGCTCAATGCCGCGGCCCTGCCTGCAAAAAGGCGCGGACCAGCGCGATGGTCGCCTGTGGGTTCTCGTCCATCACCCAATGGCCGGAGTCCGGCACAACCCCGGCCTGCACATCGACGGCGGCGAAGCGCATCACCTCGGCCATGGTCGTGCCGAACGACTTCTCGCCGCCCAGGGCCAGCACCGGCATGGTCAGCTTGCCCTTCGCCAGGAACGCCCGATTGTCGATGGCGTCCTGGTCGAAGGCCGCGAACTGGGCGAACCCGGAATGCATCGCGCCGGGCAGCGCGTACAGCGCCGCATAGTGTCGCCGGGTCGCCTCGTCGATCCGGCGCGGGTCGGCGGCGAAGTCGTTCCAGAAGCGGTCGAGATAGATCCGCTCGCGCCCGGCCACCAGCCGCTCCATGTCCGGGCCGCCGAAGCGGAAATGCCAGAGCAGCGGGTTCTTGAGGATCTCCTCCCAGGGCCCGACGCCCGGCACCGGCGCGTCGATCAGCACGAACCGGGTCACCCGCTCCGGGTGCTGGGCGGCGAACGCGAAGCCGACCATGTTGCCGATGTCGTGGGTGACCAGGTCGGCGCGGCGGACGTCGAGCGCATCCATGACCCCGGCCACGTCGCCGGCCTGGGTCTTCTTGTCGAAGCCGCTGGCCGGCTTGGAGGACAGGCCCAGCCCGCGAAGGTCCGGAACGATGACGGTGTGGTCGCGCGCGAGGTCGGCGGCCATCGGCGCCCACATGTCGCCAGTGTCGCCATAGCCGTGCAGCAGCACGACCGCCGGACCGTGGCCGCCCACCCGCACGTGGATGACAGCGCCGTTGGTGGCGATGTCCTGAATGCGGAAATCGGCCGGAAACGGCGTCACCTGAGCGGCGGCCGGCGCCGCGAGAACCAGGACGGCGAGACTGGCGAACAGAGTGCAGAACGCGCGAAGCATGGGCGGCTCCGGTGGCTGGCCGCAGCGCCAAGGCGCCGCCGGAGCGCTACTGAGCGCCGATCGGCTCGCGCTGTCCAGATCGTCGCCGCCGGGCTGGCGGCGCGTTCAGCGGCGCACGAAGCGGCGCATGGACCAGTATTTCCAGCCCTGGCTGTGAACCAGCCGCCAGCCGCGGCGCTTCAGCGCCCGGCCGATCATGAAGTTGAAGAAGCCGTGGGCCAGCACCACCACGTCCTCGCCGCTCGCCGCCAGTCGCTCGAGCATGACCGCGGCCTGCGCGGCGCGCGCCTCGGCCTCGCCGCGGGTCTCCTCGCCCTCATGGTGGTTGAAGAACCACCACCAGAAGCGGGCGAGAAATCCCCACACCGAGGGCGACAGCCGGATCCAGGACGGCAGGCTCGGCGGCGGCAGCGGCGCCTCGATCAGCACCGCCTCACGTGCGAACTCGCGGCCCAGCGCCAGCTTCTCGGCGCTTTCGATCGAACGCAGGCGGGTGGAGGAGACCAGGACGCCGCAACGCTCGACGAACGCCGCCAGCGCCGCCGGCGGGCTCTGGCCGGGCAGCAGGCCCAGCACCTCGTACTGCGCCCAGAAATTGCGGTATTCGCGAGCGTTCAGCCTGACCTTGCGCGACAGCGCCGGCTCGCCATGGCGCGCCAGGACGATCGCGCCCCCACGGCCATCGGTCGACGCGGCTGGAACCTCGGCGGTCAAAGCGCTGGCCATTCCATCAGGACGGCCGCGACGCCTGCGAGCGCCAAAGCCGCGTTCCCCTCACCCCTCTGCCAGGGCCCTGACGTGCGCAAGCGCCGACTGGCCCAGAGCCTCCAGGTCGTAACCGCCCTCGAGCGAGGACACAACCCGGCCCTTGGCGTGGGCGCGCGCGACCTCGAGGATCGCTCGCGTCGCCCAGGCGAAGTCCTCCGCCTCCAGGCTCTGGCCGGCCGCCCCGATCGGATCGCGGCGGTGGGCGTCGAAGCCGGCGGAGACGAGAACCAGGTCGGGCGCGAAGGCGTCGACCTTCGGCATCAAGGCGTCGAAGGTGCGGCGCCAGCGCGCGGCCGAGGCGCCCGGCTCGACGACGGCGTTGACGATGTTGGGCGGGTCGCTCGCCTGCGGCTGGCCGGAGCCGGGCCATATCGGAAACTGCTGGATCGAGGCCAGCATCAGGTCGGGATGGCCGCGGAAGGCGGCTTCGGTGCCGTTGCCGTGGTGGATGTCGAAGTCGACCACCGCCACCTTGCCGAACCCGGCGGCCTGGGCGGCGCGGGCGGCGACCGCCACGTTCGAGAAGATGCAGAAGCCCATCGCCGTCTCCGGCTCGGCATGGTGGCCGGGCGGGCGGACCGCGCAGAACGACCGCTCCGCCTCGCCGCGGGCGGTCGCGCGCACCGCCTCGACGGCCGCGCCGGCCGCGCGGCGGGCCGCCAGCAGGGTGCCGGCCGAGACGAAGGTGTCGGGATCGAGCTGCACTACGTCGGGGCCGGGCGACAGGTTCAGCACGCGCTCGACATAGGCGGCAGGATGCACCCGTTCGAGGTCCACATGCTCGACCAGCGGCGCATCGGCCGGCGTGAGATCGAGGTCGTCGGCCTCCTCCAGGGCGTCGATCACGGCGCGCAATCGTTCCGGCCGCTCAGGGTGCCAATCGCCGGGGCGATGGTCGAACATGTCCGAGTGGGTGTAGAGGACCACATCCATGAGCACACTATCTCAGACCGAAGCCGACCCATTGCAAGGACCGATGCTGCGCCGGGCCACCCCGGCCGACGCCGAAGCCCTCGTCGCGGTCGGCGTCGCCTCCTTTACCGAGACCTTCGGCCATCTCTATCCGCCGCAGGACCTGGCCGACTTTCTGGCCGAAGCCCACGGGCTGGAGCGCACCCGCGCCGATCTCGCCGATCCCGCCAAGGCGGTCTGGCTGGCGCAGTCGGCGGGCGAAACGGTCGGCTACGCCCTGGCCGGCCCTTGCGACCTGCCGCACCCCGAGGTCGCGCCCGGCGACGGCGAGCTGAAACGGCTCTACCTGCGCCGCGTGGCGCAGAACGGCGGGCTCGGCGGACGCCTGTTCGACGGCGTGCTGAAATGGCTGCAGAAGGACGCTCCGCGGACGGTCTGGATCGGTGTCTGGTCGCAGAACCTGGGGGCCCAGCGCTTCTACGAACGACGCGGATTCTTAAGGGTCGGGGAGTATGGTTTCCGAGTCGGCCGAACCGTCGACCATGAGTTCATTCTGAGGCGGAGCGCGGAGAGTTTTTCTAATGAGGCGCCGGGCCTTCCGTGAACGACACACGATTTCGCCTAAGTTACGCGCGTTCACCGAAGAAATGTTGCACTGAATTAACCTGGAGCATATGCGCCACTACGCGCACGAGTCAGATTTTGCTGTTATATAGCGACGCAAACGGAGGGACATGAAGCACGATGTTGAGGATCGGCTACGTTCGCTTGCGGGATCAGGATTCGGCGGTCGAAACCACGGCCCTGAAAGCGCTTGGATGCCATGTGGTCCGTGCGGAGGAGCCGCACATGGCGGGCGGCGACGAGTCCGCCGTTCTGCTGTCGATTCTCGACTTCGTCGGCGTCGGCGACCAGCTGGTCGTCACGCGACTGAACAACCTGGGCGACTCGGCCCGCTCCGTGCTCGACGTGCTCGACCGGCTGCAGCAGCGCGGCGCCGTGCTGATCGTCGCCGAGCCCGAGCTGACCACTGAAGGCGTGGGCGGTCGCGCACTGCGCGCGGCGCTGGAGGCTGTCGCCTCGATCGAACCGCAGATCAGCCCGCGCCGTCGCCGCCCGGCGGCAGACGAGATCCTCGAACTGCAGCGCGCCGGCGTCGGCCCGGTGGAGATCGCCCGCCGGCTCGGCGTCTCGCGGATGACCGTCTGGCGCAAGCTGAAGGCCGTCGAGGCCTAGGACGTCACGCGTCCTGCGCGGCATGACCGCTACGCCTCGAACTCCGCGTAGCCCTTGCGCAGCTTTTCCTCGATCAGCTTGGTCATCTCGCGCTGGGCGCGTTCGATCGTCTCGTAGGACTTGACCACCGCCTGGCCCTTGGTTCCCAGGCGGCCGTAGGTGACGGTGACGTCGAGACCCTGCAGCCCGATGCGCCAGAACTTGTTCGATGCACCCTGCTGGAAGCGGAACTCGCGCATGCCGGCCGGCAGCGCCGCAGCCGGCAGGGGCTGAGCCGGCGGGCCGGGCTCGTCGACGCGAGCGCTCGGGCTCTCGGCGGCGTCGAACTCCGCGAGCACAGGATCGGCGTCGGGCTCGGCGATCTGGACGAGACCGGCCTCGACCCGCTCGATCACACCGGCCGGATCGCGCAGCCAGTCGGCGGAGAGCACGTCGACGACCTGCCAGCCGAAACTGCGCAACACCGCCGGCCGGAACACATAGCGTTCGCGCACGCGGGCCTCGGCGACCCCGGGCGGCGGATCGAGCAGGATGCCGAGGGCGTAGCCGTCGCCGTCGCGCCCCACGATCGCCAGGTCGCAGCGGAACTGCGAGCGGCCGACGTACTCATGCACCACATGGCCACGCGCCCGCAGCTGCGCCGCAAGCGCGGCCCGCAGCGGATCGGCGGGCGCAGGCGCGGCGAAGGCCTGCTGCGCGCCCGGGTTGAGCGCCCCCAGCACCGCCTGCGACCGCTCGCCCTCGCCCCGGGCGCTCAGCTCGGCGAACAGCAGGAAGGCCTTGAGGGCCGCGGCCCCCGCGTTGTGGGTGTTGGTGATGGCCTCTGCGCGGATCGTCGAGACCACCGCCATGCGATGCCTGGCGCGGCTGAAGATGACGTTCAGCCGCTTCTCGCCGCCCCGCTGGTTGATCGGCCCGAAGTTCATCAGCATGCGGCCGTCGGGACCCGGCGCATAGCAGACGCTCAGCAGGATGACGTCCCGCTCGTCGCCCTGGACGTTTTCAAGGTTCTTGACGAACAGGCCGTTGAACTGGTCGTCGTCCTCGCGCACGTACTCCTTCTCCAACCGCGCCCCGAAGACAGGATCTTCGGCGGCCAGGGCGTCGAGTTCGCTCTCGATCTCCCTCTGCTGGGCCTCGGAAAAGGCCACCACCCCGAGGCTCATGCCGGTCTCGCGCAGCAGCAGCTCTCGCACCATGCCGGCGATATGGCGGGCTTCCGCCGGGTTGCGGCGGGCGACGTAGACCCCGTCCTGCACGACATGAAAGCTGAGCGGCCGCTCCAGCAGGACGTCGACGGCGTCGCGCGCAGCCGCTTCGGCGTCCGACCGCCGGGGGGCGACCTCACCCGCCTGGGCGTCGACCCGGCGGTCCGGAACGGTGATCAGCCGGCCCTCGTAGAAGGCGGCGTTGGAGAAGCTGATCAGCGACTCGTGCCGGCTGCGGTAATGCCAGGCGAGCAGGGTCGCCGGCAGGTTGCGGGCGGCCTGGTTGAGCAGGCTGTCGGCGTCGAGCGCGATGGCGACGCGCTCGCCATCCTCTTCGGCGATCACGGTGCTGTCTTCATCGTCGAGGGCGCTGGAGAAGAAGCTGGTCGGCGGCAGCTGCATCTCGTCGCCCACCACCACCACCTGGCGCGCGCGGCTGAGGGCGGGCGCCGCCTCCTCCGTCGGGATCTGGCTGGCCTCGTCGAAGATCACCACGTCGAACAGGTCGCTCTGCAACGGCAGGGTGTCGGACACCGACAAGGGACTCATCAGCCAGATCGGCTTGAGGTCGTTCACCACCGCGCCGGTCTCGCCGCTGGCGATCTCGCGGATCGCTCGGTAGCGCATGGTCTTGCCGAACTCATGCTCCAGCTCACGCCGGCCGGTGGCGTAGCGTTTGCGGAACTCGCGGCCCTCGGCGTCCAGCTGGGCCACCGACAGGGTCGAGCGCCGGACATTGTCGAGGAACTTGCGATGCTGGGCGGCGCGGACCAGGGCGGCGTTGCGCGCCAGCCCGGCCGTTTCGGCCTGGCTGACACGATGCGCCGCCTGGGCCAGGGCCTGGCTGTCGAAGGCCGCGAGCTCGGGATCCTGCCGCATCAGCCGCGCCAGCGACTCGGCGGCCACCAGCGCCTCGAGGCCCGCGGCCGGCAGGGCGAGGTCCTGCAGCATGACGGCATAGGCGGGATCCGCCTCGTGCGTCGCGCGCAGCAGCGGGATCAGGTCGGCAAGGTCGTCCATGGCCTCGCGCATGTCGCGCAGCCATTCCTGCAAACCCTCCACGGTGCAGCCGGGCGGCATGCGAAGATCGCGTCCGACGATCGCCGCCAGCCGCGCGACGGTCTCGGCGGCGCTGCCGTCCGCGCGCGCGGCGTCCGGATTGCGGCGCAGCGCCTCGAGCATCCGTTGAAGCACCGGGCTGGTCCGCAGCTCCTCGGTCAGGCGCTCGACCGTGTCGGCGAAGCCCGTGAAGTCGCCGACGGCGTACAGGGCGCCCAGCTCCTGCTCGAGGGAAGCCCGCGCCGCCTCCGCCGCGTGCTCGGCGGCGAGGTCCGTCAGGATGGCGGTCAGCCGGGGCTTCACCGCGTGCTTGGCGAAGTCGTAGCGCCGCCCGAGCTCCCGGCCCAGCCGCCGCCAGGACGGCTTGAACAGGCGCAGGAACGACGTCTCGTCCCGCCGGGCGATCTCCAACGCCGCCGCGGTGTCCTGCGGCGTAAGCTTGTCGAGCCAGTGGCGCGTGGCCTTGGCCGCCTTGTCCCGTCGCCCCGACGCCTGCGCCAGCTTGCCGCGCGCGGTCTGCAGCTTGCGCGCGGCCGGGGCGGCGGGATCGAGCAGCTCCAGGCGGCCGGCCAGGTCGAAGGCGGCGATCTGCGCCGCCGCCTGGGTCAGGACGACGGCGTCGGCCAGGGTGAGGTCCGCCGACAGCAGCTGGCGGTCGTTCTCGAACGCCGCGTCCAGTTCGTCGAGCGCGGCTTCGCAGGCGTCGAGCCTGGACTGCACTTCGGCGTAGGCCCGCGGCTGGGCCAGCAGCGACCCGGAGAGGGCCGCGAAGGGGTGGCTGGCAAGGTTGTCGAGCCCGAAACGGTCGCGCAGCGTGCGGATCAGGCGGCCGGTGAGGTCGCGCTGCGCCTGCCAGACGGCGTAGTCCGGCAGCCGTTCCCGCTGGGCGGGACCAATGTCGGGATCGGCCGGCGGCAGCTCGATCAGCCGCCGGATCAGTGCGCGCAGCGAGCCGGCCAGGCTCTCGGGCGTCGCGGCCATCGCCGCCTCGAACCGCTCCAGCCGCGCCAACTGCTCCTGCGCCAGAGTCACCGCGGCCGCCCGGACGGCGGCCGCCCGCTCCAGGTCGTCACCCTGCGCGACCCACGTCTCGTACCCCCGGCGCAGGTCGTGCACGAAGGCCTTCTTGTCGGTCTGGGAATCGTGGATCAGGCAACAGAGGTCGTCGAGCCCGCTCTGTTTCAGGCGATGGAAGACCACGTCGAGCGCCGCGCGCTTCTCGCAGACGAACAGCACCCGCTTCCCGCGTCCCGCGTAGTCGGCGATCAGGTTGGTGATGGTCTGGGACTTCCCCGTGCCGGGCGGGCCCTGGATGATGAAGCTGCGGCCGCTCCGCGCGACGGCGACGGCGGCGTTCTGGGTGGCGTCGGCGGCGACCACGTTCCACTGGTCGCCCAGTGGAATCGGCGGCGGCGGCGCGACCTCGAGCTCACGGGGCTCGATCGAGAAGATGCGGTCGAAGGCGAGATTCGGCGACGGCTCCTCGATCAGCTGGGCATAGTCGCGCACCAGCGACATCTTCTTGTAGTTGAAGTTGGCCAGCGTCACCTGGCTGAGGTCGAGGTCCCAGGCGAACCGGTGCCCCTCGTCCTCGGGCAGGGCGAAGGTGAGCGCCTCGACCTCGCTGCTGGCCGCAACCGCATGCACCGGGGCCGCCTGGGGCCGCCCACCGACGGCGCCTCGCAATGGCAGGGCGCTGGGCTTCACCTGCTGCTCGAAGATCGCCAGGCCCAGCGGACGATAGTCGTCCTGCTCATAGCTGAAGTCCGGCCGCGTCAGGCTCGCCCGGCGCAGGTCGCGGCTGCGGCCGCGCTGGAACTGCTGCAGCCGCTGCACCGCCTTCTGATGGATCAGCTTGATCGAGGGCCGGGTGTGCAGCCGCAGCTCGACCCCCGGCTCCGAGGCCTGGATCTGCGCCCGCAGGTCGGCATGTATCTGCTCGATCGAGATCTGGCCCAGGTCGACGGTCTCGGGAAGCCGGATGTCGTGCAGCTGCCGCAGGTAGTGACGCAGCGCCGGGTTGAACTCCGCCTCGTCGTCGCTCGCCTGCAGCACGTACTGGTCGGTGACGCCCTTCTTCTTGACCAGCTCGACGGGCAGCCACAGCAGCGGCGAGGTAATCCGCTCCTCGGGCGCGTCCTTCAGATTGTTCCAGCGCAGGAAGGCGATCACCAGCCGCAGGTGACTGAAGCCGTATTCGGCGCGGTCACGGCGGGTCTCCTGGATCAGCCGGTCGAGGGCGGCCGGCAGGTAAGGCTGGTCCTCGAAGCGCAGCCAGCGGCGCAGGTTGACCGCCTTGCCGGCCTGGAGCTCGGCGGCGAAATCGGCGGACCAGCTGCAGATCTGGTCGGGCTGGATGCTTTCCAGCCGCAGCACCAGCGGGACGCTGGCGACGGTCAGGTTTACGGTCGACTGGGTCGGGCGGAAATGGATCAGGCGGTTGCGACGGGACAGGTCGAACAGTCGGTCACGCAGGTGCGACAGCACCGCCGTGCGGCGCGGCGCGGCGCCGTCCGTCGTCGCCAACACCCGCTCGACCTGCAGCCGCTGCGGCTGGTCGCGCCAGGTCTCCAGCCGACGCACGAGCACGGCCAGGTCGGTCGACCGGTCGTGCCGGTTCAGCGCCGTCATCTCGACGATGACGTTGGCCAGCACGGGGTTGAGCCGCGGCGCCAGGGCGAACAGGTCCTGGCGATGAACGGCGAACCGGTCGAGATCGTCGGCGTCGCTGAAGTCCAGCCCGCACGCCAGGCAGGCCAGCACCTGGCCCAGGCAGAAGACGTCGGTGATCTCGTCGTGGTGCCCGACCCGCAGCTCCCAGGCGTCGAACCCCGGCAGGAAGACCGGCCTGGTGATCGCCGCCGCGCGATCGCGCTCGGCGCGCAGGGTCTCCACCGCCACGCCGCGCTCGGAGTCGCGCGTCAACCGCACCTCGTCGATGATGTTCAGCGCCGAGCCGGGCGGCGGCTGCACCGCCTTCACCGCCTCCAGGCGATAGGTCGGCGCCAGACCGTCGGGGCGGCGAAGGCGCAGGACGCCGTTGGCGGCCTGGACGATGGCGCCCGCGCGCAGGTCGGCGACGCGGCCGTGCTGGTGCAGCTGGCTGACGGCCCGAAGCAACGGCAGCGCGACGAACAGCAGGTCGTCCATCGGCATGACTGCGCCGCGGCCGGCGGCCAGGGCGTCGGCGAGCGATGTCTCGGCGGCTGTCTCGCTCACGCCGCGGCCCTCAGCTTGCGCGCCAGGGCCTCGACCTCGCGCCGGGGCAGGCCGCCTTCGCGCTTCAGGCTGTCGAGAAAGGCGTCGGCGCGGCCCAGCGTCCCCGCGGTCCGCGCCGCGGTCAGCAGGAGGTCGTCGCGCACGTCGGGATCGGCCAGGGCGAGGTCGAGCATGACGAAGCCGAGATAGTCGCGAACACTGTCGTCGGCCGCCTCCGGCGTGATGGCCGCCAGCGCCGCCATCGGCTCGGCCGCCGTCCAGTCGGGGAAGTAGCGCCTGACCAGCGACAGCACGAGGTCGCTGCGCAGCGGCTCCTGCTCGAGGAAGCGAGCGACGAAGCGCCGCGTCAGCGCCGCCAGCTCCTGCTGGTCGATCAGGTCCAGCTTGGCCATGGACAGCGGCCCCTGCAGGCGCTTGCGCAGCCAAGCCTCGAGGCGTTCGTCGCCTCGCGACCATCGCGCGACCGCCTGGGCGCGCAGATAGGTCTCCGGATGCGAATGGGCCTGCGAAAGCCGGTCGTCGCCGGCTTCCAGCTCGTCGGCCTGGGCGAGATAGGCGGCAGGGTCGACGCTGGCGATGCCGGTCTGGACCTTGACCAGGGTCGAGATCGACGGCCCCGGCGCGCCGGCGACGAAGGCCGCGCCGCGATCGGCGTAGACCTCGGTGTAAAGGCCGTACAGCCGGGCGCTGTTCACATGGCTGGCGGCGGCCGCCGGGTCGGCCAGGGTGTGGTCGAGGATCCGCGAGGCGGTGTGATAGTCGCCGCCGTCCAACGACCACAGGCGATGGTGCGACAGCTCGTGGCCGAGCAGGGCGACCAGCTCCTCGCCGCTCAACCGCTCCAGCACGGGGCCGTAAAGCACCACATGCACCTCGCCCGGCAGATAGACGAGGGCGGCGTTCATCGTCTCCGCGCCCGCCTGGTAGAGGGTCGCCGGCGCCTCGATCTCCAGCTTGGCCATCACCGCCGCGCAGGCGTCGTAGGCGCCCGGATGGCTGTCGGGCGTCAGGCGATAGGTCGCCCGCAGCAGGCCGTTGCGGGTCTCCTGCAGATGCTGGGCCTGGACGTCGAACGACGAAGCCCAGGCCCAGACCTCCGGCTCCGCGCGCTTGAGGTATTCGACCAGGTGAAGATGGTAGGGAAGCGGCTGGAGCGCCTCGCGCAAGCCCAGACTGATGCTCATGTTCGCCCGCCCGCGCCTGCAGCCCACCGTTGCAACCTAGCCTGCCGGCCCGTGGGGGCAAGGCCGCCGGCGAGACTTGCACCGGGCGCGAAAACCTTGCCGGGAATCCTGGCTGGAAGGGGGCCGGCGCTGGACATCGCCAGCCGGCCGCCCCATCCTCGACCGACGCTCGCCGCCGTCGCGCGCGCCAGAGGACCCGCCGCGCCCCGATGTTCATGCGCTTTTTCACCGAGCTTCGCGAAGCCAAGGTCCCGGTGACGCTCAAAGAGTACCTCATGCTGATGGAGGCGCTCGACAAGGCGGTGATCGATCGACGGGTGGACGATTTCTACTATCTGTCGCGCGCCGCCCTGGTGAAGGACGAGAAGAACCTCGACAAGTTCGACCGGGTGTTCGGCCACGTCTTCAAGGGCCTGGAGCGGCTCGACCAGGATCTCGCCGCCGACATCCCGGCCGAATGGCTGCGGAAGCTCACCGAGAAGTTCCTCACCGACGAGGAGAAGGCGCAGATCGAGGCGCTCGGCGGCTTCGAAAAGCTGATGGAGACCCTGGCCGAGCGGCTCAAGGAGCAGAAGGAGCGCCACCAGGGCGGCAACAAATGGATCGGCACCGGCGGCACGTCGCCGTTCGGGGCCTATGGCTATAATCCCGAAGGCGTCCGCATCGGCCAGGACAAGGGCCGCCATGGCCGGGCCGTGAAGGTCTGGGACAAGCGCGAGTACAAGAACCTCGACGACTCGGTCGAGCTCGGCACCCGCAACATCAAGGTGGCGCTGCGCCGGCTGCGCCGCTGGGTGCGCGAAGGCGCCGCCGAGGAGCTGGATCTGCCGGGCACCATCAAGGGCACGGCGGAGAAGGGCTACCTCGACATCCAGCTGCGGCCCGAGCGGCGCAACAAGATCAGCGTGCTGCTGTTCCTCGACATCGGCGGATCGATGGATAGCCACATCAAGGTCTGCGAGGAACTGTTCTCGGCGGCGCGCGCCGAGTTCAAGAACATGGAGTTCCACTACTTCCACAACTGCCTCTACGAGGCGGTCTGGAAGGACAACCGCCGCCGCCAGGCCGAGAAGATCCCGACCTGGGACGTGCTCCATAGGTTCCCCCACGACTACAAGATCATCTTCGTCGGCGACGCCAGCATGAGCCCCTACGAGATCACCCACGCCGGCGGCTCGGTGGAGCACTGGAACGAGGAGGCGGGCGCGGTCTGGCTGCAGCGGGTCGCCGACATCTACGAGCACATCGTCTGGCTGAACCCGACGCCCGAGCGGCAATGGGCCCATTCGCCGTCGATCGGCCTCATCCGTCAGCTGGTCGGCGGACGGATGTTCCCGATGACCCTGGAGGGCCTGGAGCGGGCGATGAAGGAGCTGGCCCGCTAGACGCGCGAACACCCTCAGGCCGCCAGGTCCCAGGCGAACTTCAGGTCGGCGACGAACATCTCATAGGCCTTGGCCTTGGCTGCGGCGTCGGGCACGCGCAGCAGGTAGGAGGGATGGTAGGTCACCACCCCTTGCGCCTGGTCCGGCAGTTGCAGCGCCTGCTGGCGCATCTTGCCGATCGGCATGGGCTTGCCGAAGACGGACACCGCCGCGGTGGCGCCCAGGGCGACGATCACCCGCGGCCGCAGGATCCGCCGTTCGCCTTCGAGCCACCAGCGGCAGGCCTCCACCTCGCCGGCGTCCGGCGTCTTGTGCAGCCGGCGCTTGCCGCGCAGCTCGTGCTTGAAATGCTTCACGGCGTTGGTGACGAAGGTCTCGGCCCGCGGCACGCCGGCGGCGGCCAGCGCCCTGTCCAGCACCTGGCCTGCCGGCCCGACGAACGGCAGGCCGGCCAGGTCCTCCTGGTCGCCCGGCTGCTCGCCGACCAGCATCAGCCGCGCGGTCCGCGGACCCGCCCCGGCCACGCCCTGGGTGGCCTCGCGCCAGAGGTCGCAACGCCGGCAGAGCTGCACGCCCGCCGCGATGTCTTCCAGGCTGGCGGGTTCGGTGGGGGCTTGGCGGACCATCTCGTCGACTTGCGCCTCCGCACGGGCGATCAGCTCGGGAATGAGCCGGGCTTCCGGCAGGTTCCGCCAGTAGCGCTGGGGCATCTTGCGGCGCATCAGCCGAGGGTTGAGGCGCGCCGGGTTGAAGATCGCCGCGTAATAGGTGCGCCAGTGGTCCTCCAGCGCGTCCTGCGCCGGCGCATCGACGGGATCGGCGCCCGACGAGGCGCAGGAGGCGCCGTACTTCGCCGCGTCGGAAAGGATGGCGAGCTTGCGCTTGAGGTCCAGAACCGCCATCCGGACCTTTTATCGTTCCCTTTTCGTTCTGTCCAGGCGCGCGCCTCACGGACGGGTCAAGGCCGCAATATGTCGACACAGGCAGCGCGCCGGCCACTCTCAAGGTCAAGCTTTGGGCGGAATCCGAGATGTTTGCGGCGTGACCGCCGTTTGATGCGGCGAGCGCCGGCGCCTTGCGCATGCTGAAGCTCTTGCGCGGGTCGCGCCTCCGATCTCCGGATGGCGGCGACCGCGCCGCGGTCCGGGTGGTCCGGGAGGGACGGAAGGCTCGCCCATGGCGAAGACAGGTTTTCACCGTTATCCCGGCGAGGGCGGCCTGCCGTTCGGCGTCTGGTGGGCGATCGGCGAAGCCATCGCCGCCGCCCTGATCCTACCCGCCCTGCATCTGATGGGCTTGATCTAGCGCCTCGCGTCCGCCGCGCTGGCGCTGGTCAGCGCCGGCGCCCCGGGGATCGGCGGCGCGCCGGAGGGCAAGGCCGCCGAGGGATCGCGGACGAAGGCCAGCACGTCGCGCCAGACGACGGGGCCCTGGTGATCGCGGGTCAGCAGGTGGTAGCCGTCGGCGTAGAAGGCGGTCTGGTCGCTCGCCTTCAGCTGGCGCGCGGCGTGAAAGGCGGCGTGCTTGGGGATGATCTCGTCGTGCGCGCCGTAGAGGTAGAGGGTCGGAACCCTGGCCGCGCCGATCGCCCGGGCGCCGTGGTCCATCAGGCCGACCAGGTCATAGAGGGTGTCGGACCGCGCGCCCCAGACCATCAGCGGATCGCGGCCCATGGCGATCAGCTCCTCGCGGTTGTCGGTGGGCTGGATCTTGCGGGTCAGCCAGGATGGCGGGGTGTAGACCTTGGCCGCCGTGAAGTTGGCCGCGAGCCACAGCAGGGTCTTGTAGGGCAGCGCCTGTTCGCGCCAGCCCCACACCGCCGGCGACAGCAGCAGCAGCCGGTCGGCCGGCGGCGGCCGGTCGGAGGCGAAGGCTTCCGCCGCGACGGCGCCGCCCATGCTCTCGCCGACCACCGCCAGGATCGCGCGCGGATACTTCCGGCGGGCCAGGGCGACCACGGTCCGCAGGTCCTCGACCATCAGCTCGTCGCCGGCCCAGATACCGCGCTGGGGCGAGCGCCCGAAGCCGCGCTGGTCGAAGGCCAGCGTGGTCACCCCCTGCTCGGCCCACCAGGGCGCGGCCAGGTGGAAGGCGTTGCCGTAGTCGTTCATCCCGTGGACGCCGACGATCACCGCCCAGGGCTCGCCCTGCGCCTCCCAGGTCGTCAGCCCCAGGCGCGCGCCGTCGAAGCTGACAACCGCGTCGCGCTCCAGGTGCGGACCGGCGAAGCCGATCGGCGGCGCGCCCGGCGCCTGGGTCAGCATCGGCGTACAGGCCGCCAGCGACAGGGCGGCGAAGAGGACTGCCAGGAAACGCTTCATGGACTCGGACTGTCGCGATTGAGGATCTCGCGGGTTCGCTGGCGAAGATAGGGAACAATCTCGGTTTCGAACCAGCGGTTTTGCTTCAGCCAGCCCGCATTGCGCCAGGACGGATGCGGCAGCGGCAGGACGCCGGCTCCGAAGGCCCGCCAGTCGCGCACCACCGCCGTCATCGGCCGGCGCTCGCCGAGCGCCCAGGCCTGCGCGTGGCCGCCGACCAGCAGGGTCAGCTCGACCTTCGGCAGCAGCCCCAGCAGGCGGGCGCGCCAAAGCTCGGCGCAGCGGCGCGGCGGCGGATAGTCGCCGCCTTTCGGCGCGGTCCCCGGAAAGCAGAAGGCCATGGCGGCGACGCCGATTTCCGGGCGGCCGTAGAAGGTCGTCCGATCGACGCCCAGCCAGTCGCGCAGCCGCTCGCCGGAGGGGTCGTCGAACGGCAGGCCGCTCTCGTGCACCCGCCGGCCGGGGGCCTGGCCGCAGATCAGCAGCCGGGTCGCCGACGAGACCCGCACCACCGGCCGCGGCTCATGGGCGAAGTCGCCGGCGCAGGCGCGGCAAGCTGCGATCTCCGCCAGCAGGTCGGCGAGGCCGTCGCGCGTCAAAGCCCCCTCCACCGCTTCGCGGTCCCCCTCCCCCAGAGGGGGAGGAGAGGTGACGCTGCGACCGCCGTTCTCCTCCCCCATTGGGGGAGGGGGACCCCGAAGGGGTGGAGGGGGCTGCAGCCGCCAACATGACCGATCATCGCCCCTCGCCTCGGCGCCTCAGGCGGCCAGCATGGCCTTTTCCGTCGCGATCAGGCCGGCGAACGAGGGCCGGGCCAGGATGGCCTGCAGATAGGCGACGGTCTTCGGATGGGTCTCAGGGTTCACAGCTACTCCCCTTCCGCATTTTCGCCCGAGCTCGGCAGTTTGAGGCGGTAGACGCCTCGAAAATCGTCCGGGTCGGCAGGCTTGCCGTGCCGGGTGATCACCAGCCGGTTCTCACGCGCCAGGCCGATGGCCACCGCGCGCACATGGCCCAGCAGCCGCCGCCAGCGCTCCGGCTCGACGGCGCGGGCGACGTCCTCAGGCGCTATCGACTTGCCGGCCGGGACCTTGGCCAGGAGATCGAAGATCGCGGTCTCGACTTGGGCGCTCATCCGCCACCTCGCTTCAGGGTTTTGCGGGCGGCGCCCTCATGGATGCGGACGCATCGGCCCGCGCGCGCTCTCACTGGCATGCCTTGGCGTCCTGCACGACGGTGAAGTTGGCCACCGCGACCGCGGCGACCGGCGCCGGCCAGGTCAGGATGTCGGTCCCATGGGCCGGGGCGGCGCACACCCGCACGGTGGTCGGCTTCAGCGCCCCGTTCTCCAAGGCCAGCACGCCGGCCCGGTAGAGCACCGGCTGGTCGAGCCCGTTCCAGATCTTCAGATAGGAGGCCCGCTTCTGCGGCGAGCCGTCGAGCGCGATCGCCAGCTTTCCCGCGCCGGGAGCCTCGAACGCCTCCTTCACCGCGCCGACCGGATGGGCCACGGCGAGCGCGCCCTTCTCGGTGGCCTCGAGCACCGGCGCACCCTGGGCGTCGAGGTGGAAGACCGCGCGGTCGCCGAACACCACCTGCAGGGCCGGGCCGCCGACGATTTCGGTCTTGCCGCTGAAGGCCAGGCCGCCGGCCACCGCGGCGGCCGGCGCTTCCGCGGCCGGGGAAGCGACGCGCGCACCCGGCGGCCCCTCGGCCAGGGCGCTCGACCCTAGCAGGGCCAAGGCGAGACCCAATCCAACTCTGCGGGCTTGCATCCCAGTCCTCACGCGCCGACGACACTCGCCGTGCGGGCAAACTAGTGAGCCTGGCCGCCGGGGGCAAACGCGCTGCGGCGCCGGCCGCGTCAAACCTCGCCGGATCGTTCCGGCGGGCCCACAACCGCCGCGGTCAATCCAGGCGGCTACCCCGGCACGCCCGCCTTGGCCGCGGGACGGGCGCGCAGGGCTTCGGCCCAGCGGCGCAGGTTGGGCAGGCTCTCCGGCGGGCGGAAGCGGATCAGCCGGGCGAAGTCGATGCCGATGAAGGCGACGATATCGGCGATGGTCAGCCGCCCGGCGACCAGCCACTCGCGCTCGGCCAGCCGCGCGTCCAGCAGCTCCATCCCCTTCAGCCCCTCGGCCTGCTGGTGGGCGGCGAAGGCCGGGTCCTGCGTCTCCAGCACCGCCAGCGGCGGCGCGGTGTGGCGCACCCACTGCATGATCGGGTTGGCGACCAGCATCTCGGCGCGGCGCAGCCACATCTCGATGACGGCGGTCTCCTCCGGCGTGCGGCCGAACAGGTTGGGATCCGGATAGCGGCTTTCGAGATAGCGGCAGATGGCGACCGATTCCGCGATCACCGTGCCGTCGTCGAGCTCCAGCGCGGGCAGCCGCGGCAGCTCGGCCTTGGCCAGGTACTCCGGCTGCTTGTGCTCGCCCTGCATCAGGCTGACGGCGACGATCTCGATGTCGCTGACGCCCTTCTCGGCCATCACCCAGCGGACGCGCCTGGGGTTGGGCGCAAAGGCGGTGTCGTAGAGTTTCATCGGCGGGCTCCCTGCGGATGCGAGAGAGCCCGCCCCTGGCGTCGGGTCAAGTCCGGGTCAGGCGGGGACGGCGTCCTTGTCGGCGTAGCGCTGGGCCTCGCGCTTGATCAGCACGTCGGCGAGGAACCAGTAGGCCTCGCCCCAGGCGTTGAGCACCTCGTCGGTCGCGGCGTCGCCGAGCACGTCGCGGATCGCCGGCAGCAGGGCCTCGGCCACCTTCGGATAATGCTCGGGCTTGACCTTGGTCTCGACATGGCGGCTCGCCATCCGCTCGACCGCCGCGTCCAGGGCCGGCAGGTTGTCGACGTTCTGGGCGAAGGCGACAATGGCGGCGGCCAGCCGGCGCGGCTGCTCGCCGGACGCCTGAGCCGCCTGGTCGAACAGGTCCTTGATCTCGGCGTCGACGAACAGGCGTTCGTACATGCGTGTCGTGATGGCGACCCCGTGCTGAACGAGCACGGGCGCAGTGGCTTTCACGATGGCGATCGTCTGCGGCGACAGAGATTTGGTCATGCGGAAGGTCCCTTGAGCGAAGGCGGCCGAGCGCCGCGAGCAACCCCGTCTAAAGGTAGCGGTCGTTCCCGCCTACTCCGGGCGGCTACGGAATTGAATTGGATCGCGACACGATGGGGCCGCGGAAACGGCGGGCGCCGTTCAACCGAACAGGGCCGCGGGCATGGCGCCTACGACGGCGGCGGCAAGGCAGGTGGCCAGGAACCCGACCGCCATCGCCTTCCACACCAGGCCGATCACCTCGGCCCGGCGGTGCGGCGCCAGCACGTTGTAGCCGGCGACGTTGATGCCGACCGAGGCGATGTTGGCGTAGCCGCACAGCGCGTAGGTCATGATCACCCGGGTGCGCGGGGCGAGGTCGGCCGCCGGCGTCGCGCCCAGCCGGATGAAGGCCGTGAACTCGGTCAGCACCAGCTTGACGCCCAGCAACGTCCCCGCCGCCGAGGCGTCGCGCCAGGGTACGCCGAGCGACCAGGCCAGCGGCGAGAACAGCAGCCCGAACGCCCGTTCGAGCGTGACCGGGCGCCCGCCCACCGCCGGAAGGCCGGCCAGCAGGCCGTTGAGAAGCGCCGTCAGGGCGACGAAGACGATCAGGGTCGCAGCCATGTTGAAGCTGATCTGCATGCCGTCGAGCGTGCCCTTCATCACCGCGTCCACGGAGCTGTCGTAAGTCTTGCCCCCGCTTGGCGAGACATCGCCCGCGGCTTCGACCACCGGGTCGCGCGGCACGACGATCCGGGCCAGGGCGACGCCGGCCGGCGCCGAGATGATCGAGGCGGTCAGCACATGGGCCGCGGCGTTCGGCAGCACGTCGTGGAGGATGGTCACATAGGCGACCATGGTGGAGCCGGACACGCAGCTCATCCCCACGGCGATCAGCAGGAAGAGCTCGGAGCGGCTGAGACTTTCGAGGTAGTTGCGGATGAAGATGGGCCCCTCGATCTGGCCCATGAAGATGGTCGCCGCAGTGGCCAGGGCCGGCGCGCCGCGCAGCCCGAACAGGCGGCGAAAGACCAGGCCGAAGCCCTGGGTGATCCAGCGCAGGATGCGCCAGTGCCAGAGCAGGGCGGCCAGGGCGCAGACCACCAGCACCACGGGCAGCACGCGAAAGGCGAAGACGAACAGCGCACCGCGATTGCTCAGCGGATAGGGCTGATGGTCCGGGGCGCCGGCGAGGAAGCCGAACACGAAGCTCGCCCCGGCTTCGCTGCCGGCGGCGAGGCCCTCGACGCCCTGGCTGACGAAGGCCACGGCCTGTCGGACGCTGGGCTGGCCGAACAGCGCCATCACCAGCAGGGCCTGCACGGCGAGCGCGCCGACGACCAGCTTCCAGGGGAACCGGCGCCGGTCCTCCGACATCAGCCAGCAGAGCGCCAGCACCAGCCCGACGCCGAACAGGCTCTGGGCGTTTTCCCCCTGGAACATCGCATCTCCCCCGCCGCCGGCAGCCTGATCCCAAGGCCGTTACGCCGGTGTGACACGTCCGTCGCCGGTCTCGCCGCCCGATTGCGCGGAGTCACGAGCTTCCTGCGAATATGCATTATGGGAGCGCCAGAGACGTTCAGGGGGGGCCGCAGGAGATGCAGACGGGACAGGCGCGAGCGCTCTCCCTGCCCGCGGCGCTCGCATTCGCCGCCGCCGGCCTGCCGGTCGGGGCGCTGCAGCTGGCGTTGACCGTCCACCTGCCGCGCTATTTCGCCAGCCACATGGGCCTGAGCCTGGCGGTGGTCGGCGGCGCCTTCGCCCTGGTGCGGGCGATCGACATCCCGCTCGACCCGATCCTCGGCCTGTTGATGGACCGCACGCGCAGCCGGTTCGGCCGCTACCGCGTCTGGGCCGCCGGCGGGCCGCTGGTGCTGGTCGCCGCCCTCTATGTGCTGATGCACCCGCCGCTCTGGCTGGTCAGGTCGGGCCCGGTCGGCGAGCCCTTCCTGGTCGGCGTGCTGCTGGTGATGTTCCTCGGCTATTCGGCCATGTACCTGTCGCAGCAGGCCTGGGCGGTCAGCCTCGCGCCCGACTACGCCCAGCGCTCGCGGATCTTCGCCTTCATCATCTGGCTGAGTTTCGTGGGCTCCGTGGCGGTGCTGATCATCCCGGTGGCGATGGCGAAGCTCGGCTACTCCGACGCCCAGGGCGTCGAGGCGATGATCTGGTTCGTGATGATCGCCGCGCCGGTCGCCACCTTGCTGATGGTGGCGCGCACGCCCGAGCGGATCGCCCCGGAGCACGCCCACCGCTTCACCCTGCGCGACTACGGCCGCCTGCTGGCCAGGCCCAACGTGCTGCGGCTGATGGCCTCCGACCTCTGCATCCAGCTCGGCCCCGGCTGGATGGCCGCGCTCTACCTCTTCTACTTCACCGCCAAGCGCGGCTTCGCCGCCAGCCAGGCCAACCTGCTCTTGCTGATCTACATCGCCGCGGGCTTCGTCGGGGCGCCGGCGACGGCCTGGCTGGCGGGGCGGATCAACAAGCACCGGACGCTGATCGTCTGCACCACCCTCTATTCGCTCTGCCTGATGGGCGTGCCCTTCCTGCCCTACGGCCGGTTCCTGGCCGCCGTCCCTCTGCTGCTGGTCGCCGGCGCCGCCTTCGCCGGCTTCCTGGTCTCGCTGCGCGCGCTCACCGCCGACATCTCCGACGAGATCCGGCTGGAGACAGGGCGCGAATGGACCGGGCTGATCTTCGCCCTGACCAACGCCACCACCAAGCTGGCCACCGCGGGCGCGATCTTCCTGACCTTCAATGTCTTGAGCCGGGTGGGCTTCGATCCGCGCGAGGGCGCGGCGAACACCGTCCAGGCGCTGAAGGGGCTGGAAATCGCCTTCCTCTCCGGCCCGATCGTCTTCGTCCTGCTCGGCGGCCTGTGTTTCGCCGGCTACAAGCTCGACAAGGTCCGCCACGCCGACATCCGCCGCCAGCTCGAAGCCCGCGACCTGCAACACGGCGGAGCCTTCCCCGACCCGCCGTAGATCCTCCCCGCGAGGGAGCATCTTGGCGTCAGGGCGCGCCGGCCAGGTTGCGCGCCATCTCCAGGAACACCTTCGAGGACGGGCTGTCCGGATCGGTGACCACCAGCGGCCGGCCGGCGTCGCAGGCCTCGCGCAGGGCCGTCTCCAGCGGCGCCTGGCCCAGCAGCGGGACGCCCAGGCGCTCGGCTTCGGCCGCGGCCCCGCCCTCGCCGAAGATCGGAATCTTCGCTCCGGTCGTGGGATCGGCGAAATAGGCCATGTTCTCGACCACCCCGAGGATCTGCGTCCCCATCTTGCGGAACATGGTCACCGCGCGCCGGGCGTCGATCAGGGCGATCTCCTGCGGCGTGGAGACGATCACCACACCGTCCATCTTCAGCCGCTGGGCCAGCGTCAGCTGGATGTCGCCGGTGCCGGGCGGCAGGTCGACGACCAGCACGTCGAGCGGCTCGGCCGCGCTCGCCCAGTTCGACCCGAGCAGCGTCCGTACCGCCGAGGAGGCCATCGGCCCGCGCCAGATGGCGGCGTCGCCGGGCTCGACGATGAAGCCGATCGACATCACCTTGACGCCCCAGGCCTCCAGCGGGTTGAGGCGTTTTTCGGCATCGAAGTCCGGCTCGCCGGCGACCCCCAGCATGTGCGGCGCCGACGGGCCGTAGATGTCGGCGTCGAGCAGGCCGGCGCGCAGGCCGAGCCGGGCGAAGGCGCAGGCCAGGCTCACGGCGACGGTGGACTTGCCCACCCCGCCCTTGCCGCTGGCGATGGCGATCACCCGGTTCACATGCGCCGGGCGCTCGGCCTCGGGCGCAGGGCCCAGCCTGGCTTGCGGATCCTCGGCGACCCGCGCGCGGCGGGCCTGTACGCTCGGAGGGGCCGCGGCCGCCGTCTCGGCGGTGAGGATCACCTGCGCCTTGGCGACGCCGGACGCGCGCGCCAGCACCTGCTCGGCGGCGTCACGCACCGGCTGGTAGAGTTCGACGTCGCCCTGCGCGACCTCCAGCATGAAGGCGGCGCGGCCCTCCCGCAGAATCAGACCGCGCACCAGGCCGGCCGCCGCCAGGCCCTTGCCGCTCTTCGGATCGCGCACGTCGTCGAGAGCGGACAGGATGGCCGCGCGGTCGGGGATGGGTCCGGGGCTCATGAGTTGGCTTGCGTTGACCGATAAGGGGTCTCATATCCGGCTGACAGCGCCGGTTTACAAGCCCAGTGGGGGTTTCGCGACCCGGCCGCGCCCTGGATGCCAGTTTGACCAAGACGCGACGCGGCTGATGCCCTGGAACGACAACGCCAATCCAGGCCCCTGGGGCGCTCCGCCGCCGGAAAACGATCGTCGAGACACCACCCCGCGTCGGCCCCTGGGAAGCGGCGGCGGCGGGCCGCGTCGGCCGGAGCTGGATCCGAACCTCGAGCGGCTGAAGACCCGCATCAGCCAGTTCTTCGGCGGCCCGGGGCGGATGCGGCCGGCCGCGGTCCTGACCATCGTGGGGATCCTCGCCGCCCTCTGGGCGCTGTCGGGCTTCTATGTGGTGCAGCCGAACGAGGAGGCCGTGGTCACCACCTTCGGCGCCTATTCGCGCTCCGAGGATCCCGGGCTGCGCTACCACCTGCCCGCCCCCATCGAAAAGGTCGACAAGGTCGCGGTGACCTCGCTCAACCGCATCGACATCGGCGGAACCGCCGACGCGGACGTGCCGCAGGAAAGCCTGATGCTGACCGGCGATGAAAACATCATCGACCTCGACTTCAGCGTCACCTGGCGGGTCGCCGACGCCTCGCAATACGTCTTCGCCACCCGCAACCCCGACGAGGCGGTGAAGGCCGTCGCGGAGAGCGCGATGCGCGAGGTGGTCGGCAAGATGGCGCTGCAGGAGATCCTCACCAAGGGCCGCGGCCAGGTGCAGATCCAGGCCGCCGAACTGATGCAGAAGACGCTCGACGCCTGGGGCGTGGGGGTGGTCGTCGTCGAGGTGCAGATCCGCTCAGCCAACCCGCCGCAGGAGGTGGTCGCCGCCTTCCGCGAGGTGGCCAACGCCGGCCAGGACGCCGAGAGCGCCGTCAACGAGGCCAACACCTACCGCAACCGGGTGATCAACGAGGCCAAGGGCGACGCCGCCCGCATCGTCCAGTCCGCCCAGGGCTATCGCGAGCAGGCGGTGCGCGAGGCGGTCGGCGATGCGTCGCGCTTCGACCAGATCTATGGCGAGTACCGTCGCGCGCCGGGCGTCACCAAGGACCGGCTGTATCTGGAGACCATGGAACGGGTGCTGGCCAGGTCGAACAAGGTGATCATCGACGGCAAGGGGGTCACCGCCCCGATCATCCTGCCGTCCGACGTCTTCCAGCGCCGCGCGGCCGCGCCGGCGCAGCCCGCCGCCGAAGCCGCGCCGGCCCCGACGCCGCCGCCAGCGCCCGGCCAGGGCGACGCCGCGGCCTCCAGCCAGAAGGGGGCCGCCCAATGACCCGCCGCCAACTCTTCGCCTGGGGCGGGATCGCCTTCGCGATCCTGGTCGTGCTCGGCAACACCTTCTTCATCGTCGACCAGCGGGAGGCCGCCATCGTCGTCCGCTTCGGCGAGCCGGTGCGGGTGATCCACGCCCTGGGCAAGGGCGGCGCCGGCCTCAACGCCAAGACCCCCTTCCTGGAGAACGTGGTCAAGTTCGACCGCCGCAACCTCGGCATGGAGGCCGACCAGGAAGAGGTGATCGCCGCCGACCAGGAGCGGCTCGTCGTCGACGCCTTCCTGCGCTACCGGATCTCCGATCCGCTGCAGTTCTACCGCACCCTGCGCGACGACCGCACCGCAGGCGCCCGGCTGGAGCCGCTGGTCAACTCGGCGCTGCGCCAGGTGCTGGGCACGACCACCTCGAGCAACATCATCTCCGGCCAGCGCGCCGAGCTGATGGCCCAGACCCGGGCCGACGTGGCGCGCCGGGCCAAGGCCGCCCGCTTCGGCATCGAGGTGATCGACCTGCGGATCAAGCGCGCCGACCTGCCGGCCGCCAACCAGGCCGCCGTCTACCGCCGCATGCAGACCGCCCGCCAGCAGGAGGCCGCGCAGATCCGCGCCGTCGGCGAGCAGCAGAAGCGCCAGATCATCGCCGGCGCCGACAAGGAGGTGGCCATCACGCTCGCCACCGCCACCGAAGAGGCCGAGACCACCCGCGGCCAAGGCGACGCCCAGCGCACCCGCATCTTCGCCCAGGCCTATGGCCGCGACCCGGCCTTCGCCCGCTTCTACCGCTCGCTGCAGGCCTACGACACCGCGCTCGGCCAGGGCGACTCCACCCTGGTGCTGTCGCCGGACAGCGCCTTCTTCCGCTATTTCGGCCGCGGACCGCAGGGACGGCGCTAGGTTGGCGGAACGCTCCACCAGAGCGCCAGGGCGTAGGCGAACACGGCCAGGTAGAGCGTTGCGAACACCCACATGGGCAGCGGCCAGACCACCAGGCTGTTGACCCAGCGCATGATCAGCGGCTCCTCGCGCCCGGCGCCGGCGAGTTCCGCCTGCCACACCGTCAGGAAGCAGGCCCGGCCGACGGCAGCCTGCACGGCGACCACCGCCAGGGCCGCCAGGTGCAGCAGCCGCAGCCAGCGGATCCGCACCAGCCGCCAGCCGAGCTTCGCGCCAAGCGGAATGACCGCCAGCCCCGCCACGTTGAAGGCGATCACCGCCAGGTGCAGGGCCAGGACCAGCTCGGCCAACAGGGGGTGCATCGCCGCCCCTCGCAATCCGCAACCACGCCGGACACGCAATACACCAAAGCCGCCGCCGCATGGTCCCTTCTGGCGTCCTTCCGCGTTTTGGCGCCGCCATGCGCTTCCTCTGCGACGAGATGCTGCTGCGGCTCGCACGGCTGCTGCGGGCGGCGGGCCATGACGCCGATCTGGCGCAGGACGGCCAGACGGACGCCGAACTGCTGCGCATCGCGCGCGCCGAGAACCGGGTGCTGGTGACCCGCGACAAGCGGCTGGCCGCCGCCGGCCATCCGCGCGCTGTGCTGGTCACCGGGCGCGGCGCCTATGCCGAGGCCGAGAGCCTGACCGCGGCGCTGCCGATCGACTGGACGCTGGCGCCCTTCAGCCGCTGCCTGATCGACAACACGCCATTGCGCGACGCCGACGCCGCCGATCTGCGGAAACTGCCGCCGCCGGCCCACGAGCTTCCCGGGCCGTTCCGCGCCTGTCCCGCGTGCGGCCGGGTCTATTGGCCGGGCAGTCATGTGAAGCGGCTCGGCGAACGATTGGCCAGGCTCGCCCAATTCCTGCCGCAAGCTTGACTACAGGAGCATAGCCGTCTTCATCGCGCACAGCGAAAGCTCAGGGGGTTTGTTCACAACATGCGCATCGTCATCGTCCTGGCCGCCGCCGCCGCGGCCCTGTGGGTCTCCGGCTGCAACACCGTCGCCGGCGTCGGCCGCGACGTCGCGGCCGCCGGCCGCGCCGTCAGCAGCACCGCCGAAGACGCCAAACACTAGGCGGGGCCGCGCCCGCGCGCGGAGCCCACGGCTGCGGCCCGATCGCCGGCCCCTTACGCCGGGCGCGCCGAAGGCGCATATTGGGGGTCATGCCCGAGATCGTTCATCCGCTCTTTCGCTCGATACGCCGCGGGCTGAAGGGCCGTTGCCCGGCCTGTGGCGACGGCAAGATGTTCTGGCGATACCTCAAGGTCGCAAGCCGCTGCCCGGCGTGCGGCCACGACCTGGCGCGCTACCCGGCCGACGACGGGCCGGCCTATGTCACCATCCTGCTGGTCGGCCACCTGCTGGTCGCCCCGCTGCTGCTGTTCCCGATCATCTGGAGGGCGCCGGCGATCTATTCGGCGCCCATCGTGATGCTCAGCGTCGGGGTCTTCACCCTGCTCGCGCTGTCGTCGATCAAGGGCGGCTGGATCGGCCTGATGTACGCCCTGGGCGTCAAGGATCGCGACGCGGCCCTCCACACCGCCGACGCGGCTGACTGACCCGCAACCCCGGCCCCTCTCCGGAACCCGCTGCAACCGGCGCCGTTTGGCATGCTGAAGTTCGGGCAACAGAGGAGACAACGTCCATGGGCCTTGGGACCATACTGATCATCGTCTTGATCCTCGCCTTGATCGGCGCGCTGCCGAGCTGGGGCTACAGCCGCAGTTGGGGTTACTTCCCCAGCGGCGGCCTGGGCCTGGTGTTGGTCATCATCATCGTCCTGGTGCTGATGGGACGACTGTGAGGCCTCTCGATTGAGCTGAATTCGCGCTAGCATCCCCCCGGACCAGGGGGGATGCATGGCGATCTTGCAGGAGCACGCGGCCGAAGCCGCCGCCCAGCCGGCGATGTCGCCGCTCAAGCGCATCAACGCCATTCTCGGCGGGTCGGCGGGAAACCTGGTCGAGTGGTACGACTGGTTCGCCTACTCCTCCTTCGCCCTCTATTTCGCCAGGCACTTCTTCCCCAAGGGCGATGCGACCGCCCAGCTGCTGCAGACGGCGGTGGTGTTCGCGGTCGGCTTCCTGGCCCGGCCGCTCGGCGCCTGGCTGATGGGGCTCTACGCCGACCGCGCCGGCCGGCGCGCGGCGCTCACCGCCTCGGTCGCCCTGATGAGCGCCGGCTCCTTCGGCATCGCCCTGATTCCCGACTACGCCGCGATCGGGGTGGCGGCGCCCGTGCTGCTGATCGTCGCGCGCCTGGTGCAAGGGCTCTCGCTGGGCGGCGAATACGGGGCCAGCGCCGTCTACATGACCGAGATGGCCGGCAAGGGCCGGCGCGGCTTCTGGTCGTCCTTCCAGTTCATGACCCTGATCGCCGGCCAGCTGACGGCGCTGGCGGTGCTGATCGTGCTGCAGAACACCCTTTCGCAGGGCGCGCTCGAAGACTGGGGCTGGCGCGTACCCTTCGCCATCGGCGGCCTCCTGGCGATCGTCGTCTTCTGGATCCGCTCAGGGCTCTCGGAGACCCGATCCTTCCTGGCGGCGAAGGCGCAAGGCGGCGCGCCGGTGCGCACCGCCATGCTGCTGCGCGACCATCCGCGCGAGACCCTGGCGATCTTCGGCCTGACCTGCGCCGGCTCGCTCGCCTTCTACGCCTACACGACCTACATGCAGAAGTTCCTGGTCAACACCTCGGGTTTCTCGAAGAACACCGCGACGACGATCACCGCCGGCGCCCTGATCATCTACATGCTGATCCAGCCGCTGGTCGGCTGGGCCAGCGACCACCTCGGCCGGCGCAACGTCATGGCGGCCGGCTTCGGCCTCGGCGCCGTCGCCACCTACCCGGCCTTCAGCTTGATCGCCGCGACCAGCTCGCCGTGGACCGCCTTTGCGGTGATGACCCTGCTGATCGTCATCCTCTCCGGCTACACGGCGGTGAACGCGGCGGTGAAGGCCGAGCTGTTTCCGACCCACGTGCGGGCGCTGGGGGTGGCCCTGCCCTACGCCCTGGCCAACGCCATCTTCGGCGGCACGGCGGAGTCGGTGGCCTTCGGGCTTAAGCGAAACGGAACCGAAAGCTGGTTCTATGCCTATGTCGCCGTGGCCATGGCGATCGCGGCGCTCATCTCGGCGCGGCTGCCGAACACCAACGCCACCGAGCTGATCCTGGAGGCCTGACCTGCTGCCGCTCACTCCGCTGACCCCGCCGAACCTCGCCGCCCTGGTGGTCTTCCTGGTCTGCTGGCTCGGCTACCAGCCGCTGCTGCGCATGCTGGCCCTGCACCGCGGCGGGGTGATCAACACCGACATGACGGTCATCCGCACCGCCTGGATGCGCAACATGGCCGGGCGCGAGAACCGGTTCATGGACGGCCAGCTGCTCGGCCACGCGCTGAGCTCGGCCTCCTTCTTCGCCTCCTCCAACCTGATCCTGATCGCCGCCCTGTCCAGCGGCCTGTTCGGCGGCGAGCGGACCTTTCGCTCGGCCTCCAGCCTGGTGGTGCTGCAGACCTCCTCGCGCCTGCTGTTCGAAGGCCAGCTGGCCTTGGTGCTGATCACGCTCGCCCGCGGCCTGCTCGATTTCATGTGGTCGATCCGGCAGATGAACTACTGCCTGGCGGCCTTCGGGGCCGCGCCGCTGGACTCCACCGCCGAGGCGCAGAAGGTCTATGGCGACGTCGCCTCGCGGCTGCTGAACCCGGCGCTGTCCTCCTTCAACCAGGGGGTCCGCGCCTACTATTTCGCGCTGGCCGCCGCCGCCTGGCTGTTCGGCCCGATGGCCTGCATCCTCGCCACCGCCGGCGCCGTCGCCCTGCTGCTGTGGCGCCAGCGCCGCTCCCGCGCCGCCCGCGCGATCGCCGACCTGCGGCAGTTGCTGGAAGGCTGAAGCCCCGCCGCCTACGCCAGCCCCAGTTCGCGCCGCGCCGCCCGGGTCAGCTTGGCCGCGACCAGGGCGTGGGCGGTGCGCAGCCAGTCCGCCACCTCCGCCTCGTCCAGCGCCGCCAGATCGTCGAAATAGACCCATTTGGCGCGGGCCAGGTAGGGCGCCGCCTTGGCCCGTCCGCTCTCGGTCAGCGCCTCGTAGGCGATTTCGCTGACCTTGAGCGACAGCCGGCTGGCGGCCAGGTCGGTGACGGCGAACATCTTGCCGCCGACCTTATAGACGCGATCATCGCCCCACTGGACGTTGCAGGTGGCGGCCGGCAGGGCGAGCGCCACGCGCGCGAAGGCCTCGGGACTCACCGGCTCCCCCGTCCGAATTCGCCGAAATTCATCGAAAAAGCTCCGCTCGGATTGAACCAGCATAGGGGCCAGGCGGCGCCAACGCACCTGGCGCGGCCGCTGCAGGCCGACCTGGCCGCCGCCGAGCCCGCTTCGCCGTTCGATCCCCTCCGATTGCGGACGGCGACGAACCGCCGCTTGCCCCACCGGCCCGCCTCAGTGTATTGCGCGCCTTCCGCTGGGGGTGCGCCCCCGGACGGAGTGTGGTGAGGTGGCCGAGTGGTTGAAGGCGCACGCCTGGAACGCGTGTATAGGTGAAAGCCTATCGAGGGTTCGAATCCCTCTCTCACCGCCACCCATTCCCCGACAAATTTTATTCCGCTCGTCCCGCGTCCAAGCCGCGGATTTCCCGGCCGAATATCTCTCAAAACTGAAGTTCCTTGCGCCGTAGCCGCGGCGAAATCGCCCTTCAGGGCGGCCATACGGCACGTCCGTCTCTGCGCGTCCGTGCAGCACTACAGTTTCCCTGCGATAGGGAATTTCAGCGGGAATTTTGAGCGTTTGGGCGCTTTGCAGCTTCGACGGCGGAAATTTTGCGAGGTATTCCGCGGTGTTACGACGTGACTTCCCTATGCGGCGCTTTAGGGGATTTTTTCCGAGCGATAGGGAATTCCCCTCGGCAGGTCAGTGCTGAAAGAGCGCGATTTGATCGGCCCATGCGAGCGGCGGATCCTCGTTGATGAGTCGCTCCAGGGTCAGACTGACCGGCTGCGTCCCATCGAGGATCGATTGCTGCAGTTGCGGCGCGAGAAGCGCCGCTTGGCAGAGCCTCCGCTCGTAAGTGGTCAGGCTAGAGGCGCCTTTGCCGGCTCCGGCTGGCCCATCCGACGCGGTTGTATAGAGAACGCGCACCAGCGCGTGCGCCCGGCCCGTACCAACGGCCACCGCGGCGCGAGCGCAGCCGGCGCTATTCCGCTGCCCGCGGACGCTTGCCGGCGACGAGGTCGCTGCGCGAGAGCCTTCGGATCGACGCCTCGAGCCGGCGCTCGGCTTCGTAGATCTCGCGCTGCGTCTGCATGGCGGTCGTTATGTGAACCCGGGCCGCCTCGCGGGCCTGCTCGGGATTACGGGCGATGATGGCGTCGAAGATCGCCTGGTGCTCGTGGAGCTGGGAGTCCTTCTGGGTCCTGTGCTCGTAGAGGTTCTTACGGTTAAGGTAGACGTTGGAGCGCAGGAAGCTCTCCAGGCTTCGCATGAAGTGCAGCATCATCAAGTTGTGGCTGGCTTCGTAGATCGCGAAGTGGAAATCGGCGTCGGCCTTGGCGATGGCATCCACGTCCTGCGCCTCGTGGGCGGCGACCATGGCTTCGAAGCGCTTGCGGATGATGTCGCGATCAACCTCCGAGGCGCGCTCGGCGGCGAACCCGGCCGCGGCGGCCTCGACGATCGAGCGCAGCTCCAGGCAGTCGAAGCGCGCCTCGGGGCTCTCCATCAGCCGCACCAGCGGATCGCGCAGGCTGCGCCCGACGTTCTCGCTCACATGGGCGACGCCCTGAGCGTTCGTCTCCAGCAGGCCCTGGCCGATCAGCTTGCCGAGCGCGTCGCGCAGCGAGGGTCGCGAAACGTCGAGCTTGGCGGAAAGCTCGCGCTCGGAGAGCAGGCGCTCGCCCGGCTGCAGCACGCCCTCCAGGATCATCTGCTGAATGTGTTCCGCAATGGCGTCGGCAAGCTTCGCCGGCCGGATCGAGGGGGAGTTCATTCGGTCGCTCTGTTCCGGCATGGCAGCAATATAGTCGTGGCCTGAGTAATGAGCCACTGAAATTGACCATCGGGCTCAAGTGGCAAGAAGTCTTTGCCGATATTTGCCCTAAGGCGCCTCGAAGGGCGGCGGGTCCGGCCCCGATCGGATCTAAATGACGAGAGCTTCGAACGCGCCCACCGGCGGCAGGTCGAACCAGGTGCGTCCGCCCTCCCCCGGCCGGCCTTGCACGGTGATGCCGCTGACCAGCGCGCGGGCGCTCGCGTGCGCGCCATTCACGCCCAGGCGCAGGCCGTGCAGCGCCGGCGGCGTGTCGTAGCGGCCGCCGCGCTGACCCGCGTAGTTGATCACGTGGACCAGCAGGTTCTTCTCCCCGCTTTGCAGTGTGGCCAGCTCCACGGGCCCGCGGCCAGTCAGCACCAGCTCCGGGGCGGGGGCGTAGCGGGCCGCGAGCGCCGCGATCAGCTGCTGATGCATGGGCAGGCCGTCGCGGTAGTACTGCCACTCGTTGAGCCACGGGATGTGCGCCACGTGGCCCTTGCCGAACGCCCGGAACGCGACGCCCGGGATCGTCCGCGGCTTGTCGCCCGGAATGGCGTAGCTGTACTCCGGCGGCCCCCAGCGCTCGTCAGGGGCGAAGGGCACGAGATCCGTCGCGCCCGAGCGCAGCGGCCCGCCGAAATAGAGCGCATCGATCGGCACGCGGTTGGTGGTGAACCGGAGCGGGCCCTTCGTCGGGTCCAGCGACCAGCCCTCAGCCTTCTGCGGTTCGCCGTAGGACTCGATGGGGAAGGACTTCAGCGGCACGCTCGCGCGCGGCCGGCCGAGCGGGTCGAAGCCGCCGGTCATGCCCGACGCGATCAGCAGCCCGCCCTGGGAGACGAAGGCGTCTAACGCGGCGGCCTCGGGGTCGGACATGCAGAGCACGTGCGGGGCGAGGATGACGTCGAAGTCGGAAAGCCGCGTCTTGCCGTCGACGACCCGCTCGCCACTGACGAACTGGAACGGCAGGCGCGAGTCCACGAGGGCCATGTAGGCGCCGCGGCTGGCGGCAGTGCGGTAGCTGGCGAAGGGCGTCGCCGCCGCGTAGCGCTGGTCGGCTTCGGAATCATAGAGCCCGACCCGCGCGTTCGGCGAGGTCTTCGCGTAGTGGCCGCTGTTCGCCGCTTCCCATTTGAAGAGGGCGGAGACCGGAGGAAGCCAGCTCTGGTCGTCCTGATCGGCGAGGGCGCCCATCAGGTAGAGGTCAAGCCGCCCGCCGTTGGCCAGCTGCTGGGCGAAGCGGTTGATGTGGTAGTCGGCGGTCTCGGTGACCTGGCGCCAGGGGTAGTCGATGTGCGCCGTCGAGGTGGAGGAGAATGGCTTGCCGGGATTGCGGGCCTTGGCGGTGCGGACCTGCTCGCCGGACTGGTAGGCCCATTCCGGCGCCGGCCGGCGCACCCGCCGCTGCAGCTCGCCGCGGCCGACGAATTCGAAGTCGTCGAAGCGGAAGATCGGCACGCCCGGGATCAGCTCGTCGGCGAGGGCGTGCATCCGCTGGAAGAGGTCGGCGACGACCCGGTCCTGGAACTCCAGGTAGGCGCGCCAGTTGGGGTCGGCGAACCCCTCCTGCGCCGGCAGGTCCAGGCCGTACATGGCGCGGAACTTGGTGCGGCAGTTGTTGCAGACGCAGCTGCCGCGGGCGCGGCCGGCATAGTCGTTCTGGCCGAAGCCCACGCCGTTGAAGAAGACGCCGTCCGGCTTGTACACGCTGAGCGCCTCGCGAAGCATGCGCAAGGCGTAATCCTGCAGCCACGGCCCGTTCGGGCAGGCCTGGTAGGCGCCGGCGTATTCGGTGGGCTGGCCGTCGCGGTTCAGCACGAACCAGTCCGGGTGAGCGTCATAGACCGGCTTCAGCGCCTTGGAGATGTCGAACCGGCCCAGGTAGACCAGCCCCTCGGCGTGCGCGGCCTTGATGCTCTCGGCCACGAAGTCGTTCTTCAGGTACGGGTTCTTGTACTGGTGCTCGAGCCTGGTCGGATAGAAGGCGACGATCCCGCCGATGTTCGAGACGATGGCGGTGCCGCCGAAGTCCTTCACCGCCTTGGCGATGGCTCCCGGATCTTCCTGCGCGTCGATCTCGCGCAGATTGGTCTGGACGATGCGGTAGTCGCTCTCCCACCATCGCTTGCGTCCGCCGGGCGCGGCGCCCTGCCCCGTCGCCAGCGACGGAAGCGAGATCGCCAGCCCCGCCAGCGAGATCGCCTGCAGCACGCCGCGGCGCGTCGCGAGCCTGCCTCCCTGCTCCTCCATCGCCACGCTCCTCCTCGTGTTGCTCACTATCGTCCCACCGGCGGATCAGGCCGAGGGGCTTTCGATTTCGGCGTCGGCCAGCGCTTCGATGGCCCGCACCAGCGCCGAGTGGTCCCAGTCGCAGCCGCCGCGCGCCACGCAGGCGCTGAACAGCTGCTGAGCCATGGACGTGTTGGGCAGCGCCATGCCGAGCGCACGCGCGCTGCCGAGCGCAAGGTTCAGGTCCTTCTGGTGGAGGCCGATGCGGAAGCCGGGATTGAAGGTCCGCTTGATCATCCGCTCGCCGTGCACCTCCAGCACACGCGATGAGGCGAAGCCGCCCATCAGCGCCTCGCGCACCCTAGCCGGATCCACGCCTGCCTTGGCGGCGAAGACCAGCGCCTCGGCGACCGCCTCGATGTTGAGGGCGACGATGATCTGGTTGGCGACCTTGGCCACCTGGCCCGCGCCTACCCCGCCGACGCGGGTGATGTTCTTGCCCATCAGCTCGAACAGCGGCTGCACGCGCTCGAACGCGCTCTCTTCGGCGCCGCACATGATGGTCAGGCTGGCGGCCTTGGCGCCCACCTCCCCGCCGGAGACCGGCGCGTCCACATAGGCGCAGCCGAGCGCCGCGATCCGCTCGGCGAAGCCGCGCGTGGCGATGGGATCGATCGAGCTCATGTCGACCACGCAGGCTCCGGACTTCAATCCAGCGGCGACTCCGTCCGGACTGAATAGCGCGCCCTCCACGTCGGGGGTGTCGGGCAGCATCAGGATCACAACCTCGGACTGTGCGGCCAGGTGGCGGCCGCTGTGGCACACCACCGCGCCCCCCTGCAGGAGCTCCTCGGGCGCTGGCGAACGGTGCGTCACAAGCCTGAGCTCGTGGCCGGCGGCCTGCAGATGGCCCGCCATCGGCCGCCCCATGATGCCCGTGCCGACGAAGCCGACCTTCATGTCACTACTCCAAATTCATACTGTCCTGGTTGTGTGACGGGCGGCGGCTCCGCGCCGCCGCCCGAGGACCTCCCGGAGCTCAGCGTATTCCTCGCCGAACACGGGTTTAGGCCGGCGAGGCCACCCTGGATGGTCCTCGTCCGCCTGCAGGAGGATCGCTTCGCCCACGGTCAGGCGCCGGGCCGCTGCGGCGTCACAAGGATCGCCCGGAAGTCGTTCACGTTGGTGAAGGTCGGCCCGGTCATCAGCAGGTCGTCGAGCGCGGCGAAGAAGCCACCGCTGTCGTGCCCGTCGAGGTGCTCGCCGGCGTCGAGGCCGGCGTCCGCGGCCCTGGCCAGGGTTTCAGGGCCGATCACCGCGCCGGCCGCCCCGCCGTTGGCGCCGTCCTCGCCGTCGGTGTCGGCGGCGAGCGCCCAGATCCCGGGAGTCTTCTGGAGCGCGAGCGCGAGCGACAAGGCGAATTCCGTGTTGCGCCCGCCGCGGCCCGCCTTGCGGCCGGCGAGCGTCACCGTCGTCTCTCCGCCGGACAGCAGCACCTTGGGACGGCTTACGGGACGGCGCGCGCAGGCCGCCATCAGCAGCCCCAGGGTGCGGCTCTCGCCTTCCAGATCGTCTCCCAGGATCTCGGCCTCCACGCCCGCAGCCTCGGCCACGGCTGCCGCCGCCGCCAGGCACGCGGCCGGCGTCGCCACCATGCGGATATCGGCCGCCCCCGCCGCGCCGACGGGCTGCGGGGGCGCAACCAGGCGCTCGTACACGGCGGCGGGGATGTGGGCCCGCAGCTGCCGCGCGAAGGCGCCGAGGTCGCGCTCGACGTCCGGATCGGGGATCGTCGGGCCCGAGGCGATGGCGGCCGCGTCATCGCCGGGGATGTCGCTGATGCACAGGGTCACGACGGGCGCGGGCGCCGCTGCGGCCGCCAGCTTGCCGCCCTTGATCCCCGAGAGGCGGCGCCGAATGGCGTTCATGGTGCGGATGTCGAGGCCCGACGCGAGCAGGGCGCGGCTCACCGCCTGCTTGTCGGTCAGCGTCAGACCCGGGGCGGGAAGCGACATAACCGACGAGCCGCCGCCGGAGATGAGCGAGATCACCAGGTCATCAGCCGTGAGCCCCTCGACCAACCGCAACATCTCGCGCGCCGCCGCCTCGCTGTTCGCGTCGGGAACGGGGTGGGCCGCTTCCAGCACGCGGATGCGTCCACCCGGCAGGCCGTAGCCGTAGGGCGTCACCACGGCGCCCGTGAGCGGCGCGTCGGGCCAGCAGGCGTCGACCGCTGCCGCCATGGCGCCGGCGGCCTTGCCCGCGCCCACAACAACGCAACGGCCCTTTGGCGGCGGTGGCAGATGCTGCGGCAGGACCTTCGCGGGATCGGCCGCGCTCACCGCGGCGTCGAACATCCGGCGCAGCAGCGCGCGCGCGCGGGCATCGGTCCAGCGCAAGGGCTGGTCGGCGGCGTTCATCGTCCGCCCTCCGGCAGGGCCGCGACGCACCTTGACCTTTGGGGACCATCGCACGTGCTGTTCACGCAGCAGCCGGCTGACCGAAGGCTTCCGCCAGGCGACGGGCCGAGGTCCGGACGCTCGCGCCCAGGAAGGGCAGGCGCGAATCCGGGGCTTCGCCGATCGGGCAGGTGATGCCCACCGCCGCGCGCGCCTCGCCATCGCGATCAAGCACGATCGCCGCAAGGCAGCGGACGCCGGGCTTGGTCTCCTGGTCGTCGACCGCGAAGCCGCGTCTCCTGACCAGCTCAAGCTCGCGGGCCAAGGCGTCCGCGCGGGTCAGGCTGCAGGCGGTGCGGGCCTCCAGCGGCGTCTGTCGCAGGTACGCGGCCAGCTTCGGAGTCGGCCAGGAGGCAAGGATCGCCTTGCCCGTGGCCGTGGTATGCATGGGCAGCCGGTCGCCGACCTTCGCCGCTGAGCAACGGTCGCCCGCCAGCCGCGCCTGCCCGGCGTAGCGCACGCGGCCGTCCTCGGGCGTGGCGATGCTCGCGGTCGCGCCGGCGGAGGCCTGCAGCGACTGAAGGACCGGACGCGCTATCGAGCCGATCCGAGCCGCTTCCAATGCGTTCGCCAGCGCCAGGGCGCGCGTTCCAACACCCCAGCGGCCGTTGCCCGAGTCGAAAGCGACGTAGCGCATGCTCTCCATGGTCGTGAGCAGGCGGTGGGTGGTGGATCGCGGAAGGGCCACGCGCCGCGCCATCTGCGTGAGGGTGAGGCCCTCCTCGTGGTCCGCCAGCTGATCCAGGAGGCCGAGCGCCCGCACCAGCGATTGCACGTATCCGCCCCGGTTCGCCGCCCTCTCCTCCAGCTGAACGTCTTGCACCGCCCCGCTCCCTCTACAGCTGGCCCTCGGCAACTCCGAAGCATCGCCTTCCAATTTTGGATAACTTTTGTTTCCACTCGGCGCAAGCGGCGAAATTTAGCGTGCCCATGCTTCACGCTCCGATGCGATCCCTCGGTCGACAGGGCGTGGCTGCGTAGACCGGAGCCAGGCGAATTTCCCCGTACGGTCGCATCCATGACGGGGCCATCGGCGCCATTGGGATATTATCTTGGCCAGTTGTGTCCGGTGGCCGCATCGGATATCCAGGAGCCGAAGCAGAGCCGGTCTACACGGCAAGACGCGGGGGAAGCATGTTTCATCAGCTGGTCACGCCGGTCGCGGGCAGTCTCCTGGCGTCATTCGCCGTCGCGGCGCTGCCGATCGCAACGGTTCTGGTCCTGCTGGGACTGCTGCGCCGACCGGCCTGGCAGGCCGCGACGGCCGGGCTCGTCGTGGCGCTGGCGCTGGCGACGGTCGTCTGGCGCCTTCCAGCCGGGCTCGCGTTCAGCAGCCTGGCGGCCGGCGCGACCTTCGCCGCCTGGCCGGTCATGTGGATCGTGCTGAACGCGCTCCTGCTCTACAACATCGCGGTGGTCTCCGGCCGGTTCGAGGCCTTCCGCGCGTGGATGGTCGAACACCTCCCTAACGACCGCCGGGTGGTGCTGGTGGTTATCGGCTTCTCGTTCGGCTGCCTGCTTGAGGGCATCTCCGGCTTCGGCACGCCGATCGCGATCACCAGCGCCCTTCTTATCGCATTGGGATTCAGCGCGATTGACGCGATCGTCTTCACGCTGATGTTCAACACCGCGCCCGTGGCCTTCGGGGCCCTGGGCGCGCCGATCACCACCCTGGGGGCGGTGACGCAGCTTTCCGACGTAAGCCTCGGCGCCATGGTCGGCCGGCAGCTGCCGATCATCGCCCTGCTGTTGCCGTTTTACGTGATCGCGGTCTATGGCGGCCTGCGCGCGCTGCGCGGCGTCTGGCCGGTGCTGCTGGTGGCCGGCGGCGCCTTCGCCGCGGTACAGTTCCTGTCCTCGAACCTGCTCGGCTACGCGCTGACCGACGTGCTTTCCTCGCTCTCCTCCCTGGGCGCCACCCTGCTTTTCGTGAAGCTCTGGCGCATCAAGCCGGACCCCGAGTTCGCGCTCGCCGAGGTCGCGCCCGAGGCGCAGTCCGCCCGACCGGACGTGCCGGTCTGGCAGGGGTGGGCGCCCTGGCTGATCCTCGCGGTCACGGTGATCCTCTGGGTGCACTTCAAGGTGAACGCCATCGGCGAGGTGAAGGTGAACTGGCCGGGCCTGCACAACCAGGTCTTCATCACCACCTACGGCAAGCCCTACGCGGCCATCTGGAGCTTCCAGCCCCTGGCCACCGGCACGGCCATCCTGATGGCCACCGCCATCACCGCCCTCGTCGTGCGCCTCTCGCCCGCGGAGCTCGCAGCCGCCGTCGTGGGCACCCTGAAGCAGATCCGCCTGCCGCTGATGACCACGATGATCATCGTGGGCCTGGCGTACCTGATGAACTACTCCGGCATAGCCTACACCCTGGGCGTGGGCATGGCCTCCGTGGGCGTCCTCTTCCCGCTGGTCTCCGCCTTCCTGGGCTGGCTGGCCGTTTTCCTCTCCGGCAGCGACACCTCGGGCAACGCCCTCTTCGGCAACCTGCAGGTGGTCGCCGCGCGCCAGCTCGGCCTGAGCCCGCTGCTCATGGCCTCGACCAACGCCTCGGGCGGGGTGCTGGGCAAGATGATCTCGCCGCAGAACATCTGCACCGGCACGGCCACCACAGAGCTGCGCGGCCGCGAAGGCGAGGTGCTCGCCCGCACCTTCAAGCACAGCCTGGTGCTCGCCCTGCTGCTCGGCGTCATCGTCATGCTGCAGCAGTATGCCTTCCCGGGCGTGATCCCGGCGTGAGGCGCCGTCTGCAGACCTGGCGCGCCATCTCCCCCCTCGTCCTTGCGGCGCTGCTTGCCGGCTGCGCCACGGCCGCGCCCGAGCCGAATCCTTACGTCGCGAGCTTCCTCGCGGCGGAGTCCGCCGCCCAATCCTTCGCGCCGATCACCGCCGGCCGTCCGGCCGCCACCCTCGGCGAGGCCTACGAGGTCCAGGGCCGGATCATCGCGCGCCATCGCGCCCGGGGCGATCGCGTCGCCGGCTTTCGTGGCGGACTGATGTCGCAGGCCTCGATGGCCGGCCGCGGCGTCAGCGCGCCCCTCGTGGGCGTGATGTTCGCCTCCGGCCGTGCGCGGTCGGGCGGAACGGTCTCGCTCTGCGGCTATCGCCGCGCAGCGCTGGAGCTGAAGCTGGGCTTCGTGTTCGGCAAGCCGGTGCGGAGCGAAGCGGGCCTTTCGCGCCTGGGCGACGCAGTGGCGAACGTCGTTCCCGTGGCGGACCTCCCCGATATCGCCTACCGGGACCCCGACCACTACGGCGCCGCCGACATGGTGGCCGCGAACATCACCGCCGCCCGATACGTCGTGGGCGCGTCGCACCGTGTGGCAGGCGTAGACCTTGACGCGCTGAAGGTCTCGCTCACCCGCGACGGCGAGCCGGTCACCTCCGGCCTCGGCCGCGAGTCCCTCGGCAGCCAGTGGGGAGGCCTCCGGGCCGTCGCGCGCCAGGTGCTGGCCACCGGTCGGACCATCCGGCCTGGGGATCTGGTGATGACCGGCCGGATCGGAGCGCGCCCCTGGCTGACCCCCGGCCGCTACCAGGCCGACTACGGCCCGCTGGGGGACGTTGACTTTACGGTCGAACCCTGCCGCAAACACTGAGCCGGGGTGGTCGAGCGGAGCCCGCGGCCCCGCCCGACACGTCCTGCGGCCTCAGAACCGGCTTCGGACCCCGAAGGTGAAGTAGCGTCCGATCACGTCGTAGACGTTCCGCGAGGTGGGGATGTTCACCCCCGGCAGCGGGCTGATCAGGAACAGGCGCCCTTTCTGGTCGAAGAGGTTGTTGACGGTCACGTAGAAGTCCGTGTCCGAATGCCCGATCTTCGACGAGTAGGTCACGTTGAGGTCTGTGTACACCGTCGCTTTCACGCGGTTGTCGATCCAGACGAACTGGTCCGACTTGTCGAAGGCGCCCACGTAGCGCTCCTGGATCCCCACCGAGACGGCGTCGCGCTTGTAGTTGAACTCCAGGTTGCCGCGCCATTTCGGCATGGGCAAGGGATAGAAGCCCTGGATGAAGTCGGCGTTGCCGGCGTACTGGCGCGCCGGCGACAGCGAAGAGTTCTGCTGGATGTAGTCGATGAGCCGCGTGCCCAGCAGGTGAACGGTGAGGTCCCCATCCGCCAGTTCGCGCCCCCAGGTCGCTTCGAAGTCCACGCCCGAGGTCTCGACGCTTGCGAGGTTCAGGTTCTGCAGGTGGATCTCGATCGGGTAGTTCGCCGCCGAGCGGTCAGTGAACGGGCCCGGGCGGATGATCTGCTGGCAGAGCTCGCTCGTCCCGTTGCTCGCCTCGCAGAGGTCGGCCATCTGGATGTAGGTGAACGGCTGGGCGATCGCGTCGTCGATGGCAATGTGGAAGTAGTCGACAGACGCCTGGAAGCGCGGCCACATCCGCGGCGCCAGCACCACCCCGATGGTGTAGGTGTGGGCCACCTCCGGCTTCAGGTCCGGGTTGCCTGAGGAGATCACGTTGAGCGTCCGCGAGAGCCCGGTGTGCAGGTCGGTGAGCGGGCTCGTGGTCTGCTGCTTGCCGGCGAAGAGCTCGAAGAGCGACGGCGCACGGATATCACGCGAGACCACGCCCCGAATGCGGAGGTCCGGCACCGGCCGCCAGCTCGCCCCCACCTTCCACGTGGTCACTCCGCCGCTCGTGCTGTAGTCCGTGTAACGGGCGGCCGCGTTCAGATCGAGGTCGCCCAGGGGGCTGTCCTTCAACACCGGCGCGGCGACTTCTCCGTAGACCTCTTTCACCGTGTACGAGCCGTGGCCCACGCCGACGTTCACGCCGGCGAACCGGTTCGTGGTGTTCACGCCGCGGATGCCGGTGAAGTCCACCGGGATGGCCGGGTCGCTGTTGCTGGTCTGCTCGATGGTCTGGCGGCGGACCTCTGCGCCCACCGCGATCGAGAGCGGGCCGGCAGGCAGTTGGAAGACGTCCCGGGAGACGTCGGCGGCGGCCAGGTCCATCTCGTTGCGCGTCTGCCAGATCGAGTAGCCGCGCACGAACGCCTGTGCGGCCGGCGAGGCGTTGCCCACGCCGATGATGTTGAGCGGCGTGCAGGCGTCCATCAGGCCCGGATTGGTCACGGTGATGCGACAGACGATCTGGCCCGAGGCGTTGCGAACCGCGTCGATGGCCGCGAAGAAGCGCCGGTTGTCGATGCCGTTGGCGTCGGTTCGGAAGTCTGTGCGGCCGTGGATGTAATAGGCGTGGGCGGTCGCGCCCATGATCATTGCGTCCGCGCCCAGGGTCGCGATGACGCTCTTGCTCCTCTGCCGCTGGTCGAGGAGGCTCCACTCGGCGAACGGCCGGGAGATGTTGAAGCTCGCTGCCGAGCCGAGCTGGGCCAGCACGTCCGGTCGCAGATAGGCGTTCTCGCGGAAAATCGGCGCGCCGGCCCCGAGGGTGAGGGGGGTGGCGTTGGTGTCCTCGTTCGAGCCGGTGTTGTAGCTCAGTTGGGCGAAGGCCGTGACGTCGTCCGAAATTTTGTACGAGGCCCTTCCGAACAGCTGCTTGGTCGTGAGGCTAGGCACACCCGTCCGGCCACGCGATGGATTCACCACGCCCTCGCCGCCGATGCCGAAGCCGGGCCGGCCGGGGATCGCCGTCCCCGTGATGAAGGGGGCGACTGCGCCATCCGCCAGGAACTGTCGGCCGGCCAGCGGGCCGCTCAGGATATAGCCGCCGTAGGCGCTGGCGTTGTTGTGCGCGTTGCCGACGTAGAAGTAGGGCTGAGCCGCCGTCCCGAAGCCGCCGATGGTCATCGCGGACTCGGTATTCTCTCCGCTCGAGGTGTAGCGCGACGCGCGGTCCTCGATCCCCTCGGAGTGGTAGTACTCGGCGCTGCCCAGAAGGTGCAGGCGGCCGTCCAGCAGTCCGACCCCGCCCGCAGCGCCAAACTTGTGGGAGGCGTCGTCGCTGCGCGACGAGACTCCGGTCTGGGCCACGAGCTTCGCGCCGGTGAAGGTCTTGTTGAGGATGAAATTGACCACGCCGGAGAGGGCGTCGGAGCCGTAGGCCGCCGAGGCGCCGCCGGTGACCACGTCCACCCTCTGGACGAGCAGCTGCGGGATCAGGTTGGCGTCGGTCGCGCCGTTGCTGCTGGTGGGCGGCACGCGGCGGCCGTCCTCGAGGATGAGCACGCGCTGCGAGCCGAGCGCGCGGATGTCCAGGTAGTTGCCGGAGCGCACCTTGGACGCGCCGGTGTCGGCCTGGGCGTTCTGGCTGATCGAGCCTGCGAACTGCGGCAGCTGGTTCAGGGCGTCCGGCAGGTTGCTGGGCGCCTTCTTGGCGAGGTCGTCGGTGTTGAGCACCGTGACCGGCGTGGGCGCCGAATAGCCGGCCCGCTCGATCCGCGAGCCGGTGACCACGACCTCTTCCACCGCGCCTGCGCCGCCGCTGGCCGCCGCCGCTGGATCGGCCGCCTGGGCGTGCGCCGCCCCGGCCAGGGCGATTGCGCTTGCTCCGGCCAGGAGCGGGATCAGGCCTCGCCAGTCGTTCATCGGTTTCCCCCTTTGGAACCCCGGCTCTGGGCCGGTTATGTCCTGAGGTAACCTCCGCACCGCTGCGGGCCTAGGTTGGGGGAGCGGCGTTTTCGCATCGTGGGACAGTTTCCGCGCCGAGGGCCGCCACGCCCTAGAAGATCGCCAGCGCGCGGATCGGGAAGCCGGTCGCGTCCAGGATCGGCGCCGCGCCGACGATCAGGATCGCGCCGCTCGCCGGCACGGCGTCCAGATTGGTCAGCCCCTCGACGCCCCACCGGCCGCTGCGCAGCCAGGCCTGATGCACGGGGTAGGCCGGCCCATTCGTGCCCGTGTCGATGGACATGGCGTCGACCGCGATCCCCTTCACCTGGCGCGACGTTATCAGGAACGCCGCGCCCTCGGGGCTGAAGCCCGGCGCCTTGCGCCGCTCCTCGGCCGGCAGGTCGCCCGACCGCTGATAATGGCCGATCGGGTCCCAGCCCGAATTCACCGCCACGCAGCATCCTTCCGGCAGGCGGCCGTGTCGCCGCTCCCAGGCCAGGATGTCGGCGACGCCCACGCCGGCGTTGCGGTCGAGCCGCACGCGTTCGCGCAGGTCGAGGACCGCCAGCGGCACGACCAGGTCGCCGATCGGGATCTGTCCGAGGCTGGCGCCTGAGTCGGAGAAGTGGCGGGGCACGTCGATATGCGTGCCGGTGTGCTCCACGAGGGACAGCAGGTTCAGCTTCATTCCGACGGCGACCCCCGAGCCGTCGATCGGCTGCATGGCGATCCGCGTGCGCGGCGGGCTCATGTTGAAGTCGCCGGTCAGCTCGTGGGTAAGGTCGACCACCTGCAGCGGCCGGCCGTGCAGCATCACCGAGGCGCCCGCGGGCTTGACCGGCGCTGCGCCTGCCGGCGGCGCCGCGGCAGCCGCTCCCAGCGCCAGCGCCAGCCCGAACAGCTCCCGCCGGGGCAGGCGCCCGGCTCCATCGGCGTCAGTCATGGTCCGCTCCCTCTTTCACCGCGCCAAGGGGTCCCCTTCGAGGGCGGCCGGCGTCAAGCCCGTTTCCGCATTGTGGAACGGCAAGGCGCCGTCGCTTAGCGCGCGCCTGCGGCGCCTCCCGTGGCCGCGCGTCCCGCGCGAAGCCGGCGAAGCCGGGGCGATTCGCCTGGAAACTCGAGGACGCCAAGGCGCGCTTCAGCGAGTTGGTGCGCCGCGCGCATGAGGACGGCCCGCAGGCGGTCACCGTGCGTGGCAAGCCGGCCGTCGTGGTGGTGGATGCGGATGAGTACGAGCGTCTGACGGCCAAGCGGCCGGCGCAGGAGCTTGTGCCCTTCCTGGAGTCTCTGCATCTGGAAGGGCTGGACCTCACGCGCGACCGGGATACCGGCCGTGAGGTCGAGCTTTGAGGGGCTTTCTGCTCGACACCAACGTCGTCGGCTCCCTCGCTGCGCCATCGGGCGCGCCCGGGGTGAAGGCCTGGGCCTCAGGTGTCGAGGAAGGTCGGCTTTTCCTCAGCGTCATCACCTTGACCGAGTACGACAAGGGTATCGCCCAATTGGCGAGCGACGATCCCAATCGCACCCGCCATGCGGCAGGCCGCGACGCCCTCGCAAGTCGGTCACGGACGCGGTCATGCGGCGCTGGGGCGATATCGCTGGCCGGGTGAAGCGGGACACGGGACATCCGCCGCCGGTGATTGACACCCTCCTCGCCGCGACCGCCATCGAGGCGCAGCTCTATCTGGCGACCCGCAATGTAAAGGACCTTCTCCATACGGGCGCGGTGGTGTTCAATCCCTGGGACGACGACCCGACGCGGTTTCCGCTGCTCCCGGAGACGCCCCCGCGCCGACCGACCGTCCACGGTTGAACGGAGCCGAAACGTCCGAGATATTCTCACCCTCGCCGTGGGTTGCCTCCTGCGGAAACTCGGCGCCCTCGACGACGTATGGGGTAGCTGTGGTCTCGGACCTCGTCCGAGCGCCATTAGTCGTCGCCCAATGGCCTGATATGTCGACGGATCGACGAAGGCGTTCACGATGGCCAACATTTCTTCGATCAGCTCTTCGCGGATGCGAGCCCGAAGGCTGGCGATCTTCTCGTCGTCATCCATGAACCGCCCGATGAGCTGGTTGGGGCCCTTGCCGCCGCCGTCTCGATTTGACCTTGCCCGTGCTTTCTCGGACCAGCAGCCGGTGCGGGAGGGTTTTGGTTATCGGCTTGGCCGAGTCGCCGCGCAGGATGCCCAGCATCAGCTTCACCGTCTCGCGGCCGATCTCCTCCTTGGGCTGGGCGATCGTCGTGAGCGCTGGCCGCAGGTATTGCGCGTAACTGATGTCGTCGAAGCCGATGACCGAGACATCGGCCGGGCAGTCGAGCCCGAGGTCGGCGATCACCCGAAGGGAGCCCATGGCCATCTCGTCGCTGAAACAGAAGATGGCGCTGGGCGGGTTCGGCCCGGTCAGGAAGGATCGCGTCTCCCTGGCGCCTGCTCCCACTGAAAAGTCACCGATCGCGACCAGGAGTTCGTCACCCAGCCCGTGCTGCGCCGCGCAAGCGCGCACGCCCGCCAAGCGTTCGCGGCTGATCGGGCTGGCCAGCATGCCGGTGATGACGCCGATCCGCCGGTGGCCCAGGCCATAGAGCAGATCCACCGCCTCATGGGCGGCCTTGGCGTTGTCGATATGGACGCTGGATACGCCGAGGTCCGGACTGAACTCGCAGCCGTTCACCACCGGCGCGCGTCCACGCCTGTCCTTGACCATGTCGGTCAAGACGCCGGGCAGACGGTGGCCGAGGAAGATCAGCCCGTCGGCCTCCTTGCGCTGCAGCATGCTGGCGTAGAGATCCTCGCGCGCGGGCTCGTGACGCGTGTCGCCCAACAGAACAGCATAACCCGCCTCCTGCGCCGCCTCCTCGACGCCGCGAATCACGGAGGAGAAGAAGGGATTGGCGATGTCCGGCACCGTGACGACGATTCGCTTGGACTTCAGCGTGCGAAGGCTCTTTGCGGCATAGTTCGGCTGGTATTTCAGATCGTTGATCGCGGCCAGAACCTTCGCCCGGGTCGTCTCGAGCACGACTTCCGGCGAGCTCAGCACCCGCGACACAGTCGCGGTCGAAACTCCAGCCCTGCGGGCGACATCTTCAATGGTGGACATTATCAAACCCTGGGCGGGGACCGGCGGGCCTGGCAAGCCTTACGAGAGGCTTGGCTTCCTGCTAGGTTTATGTAAACGTTTACACGCAAACATCCGGGCCGCTTCAGGCTGATGCACGTCAAGGACATCAAGGCCGACACCCAGGCCAACTACGCCCTGCGCCAGGACCCCGCCGAGGTCGGAAACGGGGTGATCGACTGGAAGGCGATTCCGCCGGCCGCCTACGATGCCGGCGTCACCCGCTTCTTCGTCGAACAGGAGCCGCCGTTCGTCGAACCTCCCCTCCGGTCCATCGAAAAGAGCTTTGACTAACTCGACGCGCTGGTCGCCTAAAATCGGAGGCGCATTTCTCTGCAAAACCAAGGTTGCAATGTAAACCTTTTCATGCATTGATGCGTGTCAGTGAAGACAGAATTGAATCTGCACCACTGAGTTGATCTTTGGGGGGAGACCAGGCAACGGCGAGGATCTGAAGCGTCGGTTCGCGTAGACGCGCCGCTCACTGAATGCGGCGCTCACGCCAATAGCCGATTCATCGTCGCCGCCCTAACGCGGCGAATCATAAGAGACAAGAGGGCAGTCCGCGGTAGTTGGAGGGGGCCTTTTGCATGCCATGTAAACGTTTACTTCCCTGAGCTGACCCAGACTGTTCCTGCGCTGACAAAAAAGGGACGCTCGACAACTATCGAGCGAGGGAGAGGAAACCATGATACTCAAGCTAAGCTTGATGGGCGCCGCGGCGGCCACAACCTTGATCGCCATCTCTGCCCACGCAGAGGATGCCGCCGCGCCAACCTCCGCGACACTGGCCGAGGTCGTCGTCACCGCCCAGCACCGCACCGAAAATGTGCAGAAGATCCCACTATCTATCACCGCGATCGGCGGCGAAAATCTGGCCAAAGCTGGGGTCTCCAGCGCCGACGGCCTGTCGAACCTGGTGCCGAGCGTTCACATCGCCACCGACCCCGGCGGCTCAACCCAGATCGCGATTCGCGGGATCGGCAGCACTCAGGTCGACGAAGAGGGCGACCCCGCCGCGGCCTTCCATCTCGACGGGGTCTACCTGGCCCGGGCGCAGAGCTTTTCCACCGCCTTCTTTGACATCGACCGGGTCGAAGTGCTGCGGGGCCCGCAAGGCACCCTCTACGGCCGTAACGCCACGGCCGGCAGCATCAACGTCATCCCCAACAAGCCGGTCGATCATTTTGAAGGGGCGGCGGCCGTCGATGTCGGAGACTATTCGACAATCAACACCTTCGGCATGATCAATGCTCCGCTGACCGACACCCTGGCGGTGCGGGCTGCATTCCAGACCCAGAAGCATGACGCCTACGCCAACAACTCACCCGGCGCAGATACCATGGACGCCGATAGCCAAGCTGCACGTCTTCAGGTCTTGTGGCGACCGACAAGCAACTTTTCTTGGCTTGTCGGCGTGGACTATGGACACCAGGGCGGCGCCGGAGGCGGCTTCCGCGGCTCGGCTCGTCCCCTTCCCATCGTCGGCGATCCCTATGCCTACCCCCTGACCATCGACAGCAAACTCAACCACGTCGACCAGGGGATCAAGTCCCAGATCGACTGGGACTTTGGACTCGCCCAATTGACCTACATCGCCTCCTATCGCAGGGAGACGCAGGACGATCTTCAGCAGATTTCCCGGTCCGGTCTGACTCTCGACGGTCGATTCAGGCAGCACCAGACCTCGCATGAAGTGCGGTTAGCCAAAAACACCGAGCGGCTGAAATGGGTGGTCGGCGCCTACTATTTCGACGAATGGAATTCGGCCGACTTGAGACTCCCGTTGGGCGGTCCCTTTTTGGTTTTCTCCAAGCCCGATGCTGTGGACACGTCCAAAGCCGTTTTCGGACAAGCCACCTATTCGGTTCTGGATAATTTGAGGCTGACCGCCGGCATACGATACACCCGAGATCACAAGGCGACCACCGACGGGCTGACATATCTTCTCATGCCAGACGGCAATAAAGTTACGGTGGCGGTCAACAACGAGGGCGGTACGTTCAGCGACATCAGTTGGAAGGCAGGCATCGACTACGACTTGAGCCCAAATTCACTACTCTACGTGACAACCGGGACCGGCTACAAAGCGGGCGGGTATTTTGACGGAGGCGTTCCAAACACTTACGATCCTGAACACCTCTATTCCATTGAGGCTGGGTCGAAGAATCGTTTCTTCGACAAACGCGTTCAGGTCAATCTGTCCGCCTATCACTACAACTACAAGAATTTCCAGGTCAGCTCGGCGCGTCTGTTGGGCGGCCAACCGTCCTCGATCACGGTCAATGCGCAGAAGGCCACAGTTTATGGTGTCGAATTGGAATCCATATTCCTGGTTACACCAGACGATCGCATCGACCTGTCCGCCAACTACACCCATGGCAAGTATGACAAGTTCTATCTGCCAGGGGGCGACGCCTTCTCCAACATCGGCCGTCCCGCCGGCACGCTGGTCCCCGCCGATTATTCCGGCAATACGCTTGCCCACGCGCCCAAATGGACGTTCACGGCTGGCTATGGCCACACCTGGACGGTGGCTAGCGGGGCCACGATCGAGGCCCACGTCCAAACGCACTACGAAAGCAACCAGAACCTCGACTATCACAATTTTGCGGTCACGCACATCGGCAGCTATACCCGCACCGACGCCAACCTCACCTACACCGCCGCCGGCGGAAAATGGTCGGTGATGGCCTATGTGCGAAACCTGGAGGACAAGGCGGTGCTGATCCTCGCAACGCCTGACTCCCAGACCCCCAACCCCAATGTCGGCGACGGCGCCCTTGCGCCGCCCAGGACCTATGGCGTGCGCATCAGCGCGAAATTCTGACAATCTTCCCTGGATTTGACGCCAGGGGCTTTAAAGCCTCTGACCGTGTTTTTTTGAGCCCATCAGGCCGAGTAGCACAAAGGGAGCGGGATGGAGCTGGAAACCTTTGATTCGAGCGGCGCCCGTCCCCTCTTTGACGGCCGAACGCTGGCGGGCTGGCATGCAGAGCCTAGAGTGTATGGCAAGCTCTATCCTGGCGGCCCCCCCGTGGATGCGCTGTTTGCAGAACTGGGCGTCACCCCGCTGGCGAACCCCGAAGCCCATCCTGCCGTCTGGCATGTCGAGGACGGCGCCATTATCGGCCAGCAGGGAACGCCATCGTATGGCGGCTATCTGGTCAGCGACGCGGCGTTTGGCGACTTCGAACTCGTGCTGGAAGCCCGGCCCGACTGGCCCGCAGACACCGGCATCATGCTGCGCCGGAAGTTTCAGGACTGGACTGGATTTCAGGTTTTGCTGGACCATCGGGAGTCAGGGGGTATCGGCGGATTTTTCGGCAACGGGCTCGCCAGCTTTTCCGCCCTGCCCTTCGCCGTGCGTTCCGTGCGCGACGAAGCGGGCCGCGTCATCGGCATCACCGCAGACGATCCGGCCACGTCAGTGGAACCCGTGACCCAGGCCAAGATTGACCGCCTCGCCTATGCCGGCCGGGTCGAGGACTTCCTGAGCGTGTGGAAATGGGCGGAATGGAACGAGATCCGCATTCGCTGCATCGGCGCGCTGCCCGTGATCACAACCTGGATCAACGGGTTGAAAATCGCCGAAATCGACACCGCCGCAATCGATGTTGAAAACTATGACCCTCAGGCCGTGCTCGATTACCTGGGCTCGCGCGGGCACATCGCGCTGGAAGTGCACGACAACGATCCCATCTTCGGTGGCGCCCGCTGGGGCCCGGGCGCCCAATGCCGCTGGCGCAACATCCGCATCAAGACATTCGACTGAGTGGGAGTCCACATGAGCTTCCTTGCCGTATCAAGCTTCAGCCTGCACACCGCCCTTGGCCCGATCCGCCTAGCGCAACGCCAGGCCGACGGATCTCTTGCCGATTGGGTGATTGAATTCCCCCGCCACCACAGCCTGGAGGAATTTGCCGCCCTCGCCCGTCAACGTGTCGGCGTATCCGCCATCGAACTGTGCCAAATTCAATTTGACGGCGAAACGCCAGAGCGGATCGAGCAATTGAAGGATGGGCTGGAAGCGGCGGGCGTTCATCTACTGACCGTTCCCATCGACATCGGAGATCTGGCCACCTCGAACCCCGACTGGCGCGCCGATGACATGGCCCGGATCGTACGGTGGTTCCATATCGCCCGGGCATTGGGCGCCAGCTATGTACGGGTCAACGCGGGCGCGGTCGGTTCGACCCACGCGAATGCACACCGGGCGGGCCTGGTCAGCGCACTGCAGGCGCTCGGCGACGCGGCGGCCGAGATGGGACTGCGGTTGCTGGTGGAAAATCACGGCGGCCTCAGTTCAGATCCGGCCTACATGCTCGATCTGCGCGCCGATGTCGGGCCGGACCGATTGGGCATTCTCCTCGACCTGGGCAATTTCGACCCCCTCGTAGGTCTGTCGCAAGCCCGCTTCGCCAACCCCGATATCGAGGATTCCGGTCTCGATCTGGAACCGATCTATGCACATATCGCCAGGCTCGCGCCGGTAGCCGACGTCGTGCACGCCAAATCGATCGATCCGGCCAGCGACGGGAGCCCCTTACCCGATTTGCCGCGCGCGCTGGGCATCGTGAAGGCGTCCGGATTTCAGGGGCACATTAGCATCGAATGGGAAGGCCGCAGGGGCGACCCGTGGGAACATACTCGCGCAATCGCCGCGCAGGTGCGCGCCGTCTTCCCCGAGCTGGCTTAGCGCGTCCGCCTGATCGGCACGACGGTCATGGCCCCCGCCACCGCCGAGGCCGCGGCCGCGGCGAACAGGGCGAAGAAGTTGCCGCCTGCCCCGCCGCCGATGGCCAGCAGCGCCGGCGCCAGCATGGGCGCGAGCGACTGAGGCAGGGAACTGGCGATCTGCAGCACCGCCATGTCGCGTGCGGCGTCATCCGGATTCGGCAGAACCGCCACGCACAAGGCGATGTCCACCGCCAGGTAAAGGCCCTGACCAAGGCTGACGAACGCGGCGGCCACCAAAAACTCGCTGAAATTCTGGGCCAGCGCCACACCCAACAGGCCCGTGGCCGCCATGGCGGCTCCACAGATGACAAACGGCTTGCGCCGCCGAAACCGGTCCGAGAGCCATCCGCCGGTCAGCGACAACGCCAACGACAAGCCACCCATCACCGAAGTCGAAAGCACCATGAAACGGGCGATCTCCGGCGCGGGCACACGCAGGTGGTCGATCAGGTAATAGACCTGATAGGTCATGAAGAAGGCGACGGCGAACATCATCAAAAAGCGGCTGAGAAAGGCCCAGGCGAAGTCGGTGTGATCGAGCGGGTTGAACCACATCGACCGCAGCATCGCTAAAGGTGACCACCCGCCATCGGACTGGATATCAGCGGGCGCGTCAGGCGCCACCGCAAGGAACAGCGCCACCGCAAAGGGGCTGGCCAACCAAGGCACGATGAAGGCGGCGACAGGGTTGCCGCCGGTAAACTGCGTCAGAAAAACGCCGGTCACCATCGCCGCCGTCGTCGACGCGCCAAGCAGCGCCGACATGAGCCCGCGCTGACGATTGGGCACGATGTCGCTCATCACGGCGTTGAGAGCGGCTTGGCCCGCGTTCGAGCCGATCTGGCAGATCAGCCAGCCAAGGCCGAAGACCAGCAGCTGCCGAGCCAGAGCCATCACCAGCAGGCCCACCATCAAGGATAGAGATCCTATGACGATCCACAGCTTGCGCCGCCCGATGCGCGCGGTCGTGCGGTCGGAAATTGCGCCCCACACCGGCGCCGAAATCATCGCCGACGCCGCGCCCAGGCCCAAGATCATCCCCAGCCCCCGGGCCTTGTGTGCGGGGTCTGTGATCTGGCTGATCCTGAGAGCGATGGTGATCACCAGCGGCGTCAGCAAGGCCAGCCACGCGGCGAACTGTGCGAACAGGTAGGCCGCCATAACCTGCCAACTCAGTCGTAGCCGATCGTCGTCGCGCGCCAGCTCGGACACCCTTCCCCGCTCTTGCATGTCAGGTTTTTTCGTCGACGGTCAGTGGTCGCTGCAAAGGGCCCGGACGAAAGCCGCATCTTTGGCCCACAATTGCAGATCCTCACCCGCCTGCGCCTGCTCGTCTAACAGCGCACGCAGCGCGGCGCGATGCGCGCTTTCATAGATGCTGGGTCGCACCTGCAGACCGTCGGAGTCGGCAAACGCCGCTTCCGCCTCACGGGCGTTCCAGCCGTCGTGCACTGTAAGGCTGGCCGTGACGACGGGGCCATGGGCGAGGAGGCGATGTTGCGCGGCGACGGCCTCGGTCCGGCACACATTCATGCGCAAGATCCCTGGGCGTCCGTCCAGATCGCCGGCCAAGGTGACTATCGCCGCGCCAGTGGTGATGACCGCGTCTTCGACCCTTTCGGCCGAGAAGATCGCGGCGCGGGCCAGGCGCAATTGCTGGAGAAGCAGGCTCGCGACGTCCGCCTCGCCATGGCCGGTTGCTGTCAGCAGGACGATGTCTTCCGTGAGCCAACTTCGGAACCCTGTCAGGGCCGGGTTGCCGGCGAAACCCTCGCCGAAGCGGATCATCGCGCCCCGCTCATTGGCGACCTCGGATAAGCGCTGAACCGCATCCGGATCGGCCATGGTCGGCTCGACCACAAGCACGCGCTTGATCCCGCAGGCCACCATCGCTTCGGCGCGGAGAGGCCAAGCGGCGCCCGCGTCGACCAGGCCAAAATCGGCGCCCTCCGCCGGCGCCAAACGTAGTGAGGCCGGCAGCGACGCGACCAGCGCGCGGGCCCATTCCGGCCTTTCGCTGTCGAGAGCGAGCTTCAGCGGCGTGGTCATGCGGCCTCCCACGAAGCGATGCTGGCGCTCGCCTGTTCGGCGATTGCGAAGGCGAAAGCAAAGTCTTCGACCAGCGCCTGCGGATCGGGCGGCGAAGACTGGCCGGCCAGCACGCTTGCAATCGCCAGCCATTCGCCGGTGTAACCATTGATCGGCGAGGGATCATGCCCGATCTCCCCGCCAGCGCGGCTGATGCGCGCGCTCCCGGATCCGGCCTGCACGAATGAAGGCGGAAATCTGATCGCGCCACGCCACTCCGGGGCGGTGGCGGTCAGTGTCCAATCCGGCTGCCAATGACCGTGGAACAGGCCGAACAAGTCGATCAGCGCCTCGCCTGCCTGCGCGCTGACGGCGAAGCCGAACGGCGCCAGCAGGCGCGCCGAACGCACGTGGGGCCTTGCGCCGTGGGGCAATAGCCGGCGCACCAGCGGCAGATCGTGAATCGCCAGTTCCATGATCGCCAGGCGCATCAGCGCGGCCGGATTGAGGGCGGCCGGTGGCGACGCAGGCGGCGCCAGCAGCTCGGTCGACCACTGCTCGAAGCGGCCATTGGGCGGCAGGATTATCGCCGAACGAATGGTTGTCGGCGCAGAGACGTCTCTGGGAGCGTGCTGTTCCAGAAACAGCCATGCCGGATCGTACAGATGCATCGCGCCGACCAGGAGAGCCGCCCCGGTTTCACGCGCCGCCGCGCAAATGGCTTCGGCCTCGGCAAGCGTGGCGCAGAGCGGCTTCTCGACCAGCACCGCCCTCGCCCCGGCGCGCAGCGCCGCGATGGCGTGTTCGGCGTGAAAGGCGGCCGGACTGCAAATCGCCACCGCATCGACAGTCGGATTTGCTAGCAAGTCGGGCAGGCTGGCGGCCGCCCGCCCACCACATCGCTCAGCGACGGCCGCGGCCCGGGCGGAGTCGACATCCCACACCGCCTGCACTGCAAAACGATCCGACAGGCCAGCCAGCACCGGAAGGTGGATCGCCTGAACGACCGCCCCCGCACCAATCACGCCCACGCCCCAGCGTCGACCAGCAGCCTGTTCCGACTCGTACGCCGCCATGGCGACCCTTTGTCCTGAGCAGCGGCTCATGCTTTGGGACCGACAGGACACAGGCGCTCTTCATCTCCTGGCCGAAAGTCCCAAGGTGAGTGGCTGGAGTTAAGTAGAAGTCTGCGTGGTTGGCGATCGCCAATACACGCACATTTAACGGTGTTAAACGTTTTGGCGATCAGCTTCATGTCAAAGGCTCCAGTTCAGGGTCGCCATGTCAGGGCTTCAACCGGCGAGCGCCAAGCGTGACGCTCACAGGCGCGCCCAGATACTCTGCATCAGCGCCCAGCGCGAAGCGATAGACGCCGCCCTTGATCGCCCAGTCGTTGCCGCTCCAGCTCGCCAGAAGGCGCGGATCGAAGGCGATGGTGACCTCCCTCGCCTCTCCTGGCGCCAGCTCGACCCTTTGAAAGCCGACCAGCCGTCGGGTCGGCTGGCCAGCGGCGTCCACCAGATAGACCTGGGCCACGTCCGCGCCCTGGCGCACGCCGGTGTTACGAAGCCGGGCGTGGGCGATGACGGCCCCGTTGCGGGCCTCGACCTTCAAGCCGTCGCGCTCGAACCGGGTGTAGCTCAGCCCATAGCCGAACGGGAAGAGAGGCTTGGCCCCGGTGCGGGCGAACCAGCGGTAGCCGACGTCGGAGCCTTCGATGTCGTAGTTCACCGGCACGATCCGCCCGCCGGTGTCGCCGATGAAGTTGGGCTCGACGGCGTCGGAGCCGTCGAGCTTCGGCCGTGGCAATTGTTCTACACTGGCCGGGAACGTCACTGGCAGGCGGCCCGAGGGGTTGCTGTCACCGAACAGGACCGAAGCGATCGCCTCCCCGCCCCGCGCGCCGGGGTACCAGGCCTCGATCACCGCCGCGGTCTTGTCGAGCCAGGGCATGGCGACAGGGCCGCCGGTCTCCAGCACCACGATCGTGTGCGGATTGGCGGCGGCCACGGCGTCGATCAGGGCGTCCTGGCCATGGGGTAGGCTGAGGTCGGGGACGTCCCAGCCTTCACTCATCCACTGGGTGGCGAAGACGATGACCAAGTCCGCCGAGCGCGCGGCGGTGACCGCATCGGTGACATAGCGGCCATTGCGGAACACCACTTCGGCGCCTTGCGCGCGGGCCTTGATGGCGTCCAGCGGCACGGACCGTTGGTAAGCCTCGCCAAACAACGCGGCGAACGGCCCGCCGCCGCCGGCGGGGATTTGAACGGCGGGACCACCCTCGCCTTCGACTTGCGAGGACCCGGCGCCCGAGAGAACCCCGCTATCGGCATAGCCGCCGATAACGGCGATCCTTTTGGCCCCCGCAGCCAGCGGCAGTGCGCCGTTCTGGTTGCGCAGGAGCACGATGCCCTCCCGGGCCGCCCGCTCGGCGACCTGGACGTGCGCGGTCATGTCGATGGCCGCCCTTTCCGCAGGATGGGCGTCGGCGCCGACCGCGTAGACGGAGCGGACGATCCGCGTCGCCATGTCGGTGATCCGCACGGCCACCTTGGGATCGTGCGCCGCCGCCTCGGTCAGGGGCTTGTCGAAATGGACCGCCTTGTCGAGTTGATCGCCGGACTGCTGGTCAAGGCCCGCCATGGCCGCCTCGACTCCCGGGACCGCGCCCCAGTCGGACATGACCCAGCCCTGGTAGCCCCAGTCCGCCTTCAGCACCTTGTTCAGGAGATAGCTGTTGGCGCAAGCGGGGTGGCCGTTGACCAGGTTGTAGGAACACATCACCGAACCCGGCTTGCCCTGCTCTATGCCGATCTCGAAGGCCAAGAGATCGCTTTCCCGCGCTGCGGCGTCGGAGATATGGACGTCGACGGCCTTGCGCGCGGTTTCCTGATCGTTCAGCGCAAAGTGCTTGATGGTCGAGACGATATGGTTCGACTGGATGCCGTCGATCGACGCCCCGACCAGCGTCCCCGACAGCAGCGGGTCCTCGCTCAGATATTCGAATGTGCGTCCGCCGCGCGGGTCGCGGATCAGGTTGGTCCCGCCGGCCAGCATGACGTTGAAGCCCTTGGCCCGCGCCTCGGCGCCGATCATCGCCCCGCCCGCGCGCAGCAGATCCGGATTCCAGCTCGAACCCAGCGCCATCCCTGAGGGAAGCGCGGTGGCGCCGTCGTGGCGCAGGCCGCCGATCCAGGCGACGCCCAAGCTGGCGTCAGTCTCGGTCAGGTTGGGTATGCCGTGCTGCGGCAGGCCCGGAATGAATCCGGCGCCGGGGATCGCCTCCGCCGGCGGCTGGAAACCCATTATCGGAAGCGCCATCGGCCCGTGGGTCAACTGCTGGCGCTCGTCCGGCGACATGGCGCCCACGGTCTTGGCGGTTCGCGCCTCCAGATCCTGGGAGACCGGCGCCGCCTGGGCGAGCCCCGCCCCCAATGTCAGCGCCATAAGGGAAACCAGGTACTTCATGACTGACCTTCCAAAAGATACGGGGCCGCCCGTAGGGGGGCAGACGGCCCGGTGCCGTTGGGGGAGGATCGGCTCAGGGGCGGGGATCACTGAGCCCACCAATGCGGATCATCGCCGCGGAAGTGCGAAGGCGACATAAGCCGAGCCCTGGGGCGCCGTGGGATTCTTGCTGTTGCTGGTCGCGATGACGACATACTGGCGGCCGTTGGCCATGTAGGTCGCCGGGGTGGCGTTTCCGGCGTAGGGCAGCGCGCCTTGCCAGAGCAATTTGCCTGTCTTCGCGTCGAAGGCCCGCAGTTTACAGTCGTAGATCGTCGCGGCGATGAAGACGATCCCCGTGGCGGTGACCACGGGGCCGCCATAGTTCTCGGAGCCGGTGTCTTTCAGGCCCCTGGCGACCAACTCAGGGTATTCGCCAAGCGGCCGGCGCCAAACGTACTGACCGGTGTTCAGATCGATCGCGCTCAACGTGCCCCAGGGCGGCTTGACTGCAGGATAGCCGTCCGGATCCCGGAATCGCCTGTATCCGGTGAAGATGTAGCGCGCCTGCACTGGCGCGTTGGAAACCACCTCTCCGCGCTCGCCGGCCGGCTGCGTCTGCTTACTAGTCCTCAGGAAGGCGATCAGCGCGTCCAGCGTCGTGGCGGTCACGGCCGGGAACGGCGGCATCCGTCCTCTTCCATTGTGGATAACCCCGGCGACCTCCTCGGCCGTCATTCGGTTCTCCAGGCCCACGAGCGAGGGAAACTGCGGCGGGGACCCGGTGCGGTCGACGCCGTGACAGGCAGCGCACTGGCTCGCATAGATATCCGCGCCAGGGCTGGCCGCCGCAGACGCACGGCGCTCGGCGAGGCTTCCCGTCCAGGCGACGTCATTGGCGTTGATGTAGAACACGCCCGTGCGAGGATCGACCGCCTGACCGCCCCACTCCGCGCCGCCGTCGTATCCGGGGAAGACGATCGTCTGTTGGCCAACCTTGTAGGGGACGAAGGGTCCGCCGCCGCGGAGCTTGCGGAAAGCTTCCAGCGCCCAGGCGTGGGCTTCCGGCGTCCGATCGGTGAGCAGGTCTTCTGTGAGATGCTGCCTGGCGAACGGCGCTGGCGCCACGGGCACGGGTTGGGTCGGCGAAGCCGCCTCGCCCGGTGTGTCGCTGGCTGGAAACGGACGTTCTTCGATCGGGAACAGCGGCTTGCCCGTGCGCCGCTCGAAGATGAAGACGTAACCCTGCTTCGTCGCCTGAGCCACGGCCTCGATATTGCGGCCGTTGCGCCTGACCGTCAGCAGAACCGGCGGCGAGGGAAAGTCGCGGTCCCACATGTCATGGTGCACGCCCTGGAAGTGCCACAGCCGCCGGCCGGTCTTGGCGTCTAGGGCCAGGAGGGTGTCGGCATAGAGATTGTCGCCCTTCCGGTCCGCCCCGTACATGTCGTCGACCGCCGAACCGGTCGGGACAAAGACGATGCCGTTCTTCTGGTCGACGACCATGCCGGCCCAGTTGTTCACCGCACCGGCGGTCTTGTAGGCGTCCTTCGGCCAGGTTTCGTAGCCTGGCTCCCCGGGTTGCGGGATGGTGTGGAACGTCCAGCTAAGCTTTCCGGTGCGCACATCGTAGGCCCGAATCCAGCCGGGCGCCGCAGGCTTGGTTTCGGAGGTCCGGAAGCCGACGATGATGACGTCCTTGTAGATGACGCCCGGCGAGGTGAGATAGGTCGCGTTGCTCGTGAAGTCGGCGCCCAAATTCTTGCGCAGGTCGACAGCGCCATTCTCTCCGAAGCTGGGGATGGGCCGACCTGTCGATGGATCTAGCGCGTAAAGCCGGTCCATCACCCCGGCGAAGAGGCGGCGCTCTGCGCCAGCGGACCAATAGGTCAATCCGCGCGCAGGCTGACGGCCGATGACGCCGCTGTCGAACGTCCAGATGTTCTTTCCCGTCTCCGCGCTTGCCGCGAAGACCTGCTGTGTCGTCGTGTAGCCGTAGAGGATCCCGTCGATGACCAAGGGGGTCGTCTGGAGCCCCCCCTTCGGCCCATCAATCCGCCAGGCCGGCCGCAGCTGACCGACATTGGAGGTGTCGATCTGGGTGAGCGGCGAGAAGCGGTCGCCGTTCGCGTCGCCACCGTAATAGGCCCAGTCACGGTCGATCGGCGGCGCCGCGCGCGGTTGACCGGGGTGGAGCACAAATGCGCAGCCCACGCTCGCGAGGACACCCATGGCCACAAGGTTGCGGAACGAGAACATCTTGGTCACAGCACCCGTCGCGTCAAATTGAGCCTCAGAGCCCCAACAGGCTAAGCGCCAGGAACCGCTCAGCCGCGAAGTTCCGATCGGCGAACTGGTTTGCGAAGAAGATCCCGACGATCGAGGCCACGCCCCAGGAGCTGCCGACAAGCGCCTGCTGGGCGGCTGGAAAGCCCAGCATGCTCATGTAGGGAAAGAGCTTCGGGGCCCAGGCGCCCCAGACGGCGACCTGGAGCGCCATCATGACGAACAGGCGTGTTTTGACGCCCATCGCTCCCCCCCTCTTCTCTTCTTGAGCTTCCAGAAGCCGGGCCCGACCAAGGGTGGGCCACCGCGTGGTGTAAAGCTTTACATTTTCGTTCGCAAGCGCTGTTGCGCCCACTTTTCGGCCTCGCCGGCGCAACAACCCAGGAACCAGTGCGTTGTCGCGGCCCCCGCATCCGGGCGGTGGAGGAGGTCACTGGCGACGTCTTCATCGAGCGGCTCTGGCGCAGCCTCGCCTTTTCCCGCTGTGGTTGATGTTTGAAACGACGGCGTTGCGCGGACGTGCCAAGGTGGCCCTCTGCTACGATAGGTTGACATTTCGACGTTTTATCGTGGCAAGAGCAAGCTGAAGAGGCGCGTTTGAACCGAGCCGCTCCGCCGATGCGGAGTATCGCCAAGCAGTTGATGGCGTCCGAGACACCGGGGAACACGTCTGCCGTGCCGGACAATCCCGCGGCGTTTCGGGCCACCGACAAGCTGCGCCCGCATCTTTCGATGTTGATGGGACGGGGCGGCTTTCAGGCGCTGCTTGCGCGCGCGTTGGTGCTGGCCGCCGCCGAGGTCCCCTGGCTGACCGCGGTGCAGGTGGTCGCCGATGGGGAGCTGGAAGGGCTGACGGCCGCCCACGCGAGGCTCGACGCCGCCGACTTTTCCGACGGCGAAGTCGTGCTGCTGGCTCAACTGCTTGGACTGCTCGTGGCGTTCATCGGCCCGGCTCTGACCCTGCGCCTGATCACCCAGATATGGCCGCAGCTTTTGTTCGACGACGCGGATTTCGGCAAGACGGCAATCAATGAGAAAGCCAAGTAAGATGGCCAAATCAGCCCAATCGAACGCGGGCCCGAGCCCGCCGGCCAAGGTCACGATCAACAAGATTCCAACCGGAGTGCGCGGGCTCGACGAGATCGTGGGGGGCGGCATCCCGGAATTCTCGTTCAACCTGATCGGCGGCTCGCCGGGTTGCGGCAAGACCACCCTGGTGCATCAGCTCGCCTTCGCCAACGCGGCGGCGGACAGGCCGGTGCTCTATTTCACGGTGCTGGGCGAGCCGGTCATCAAGATGCTGCGCTACCAGCAGCAGTTCTCGTTCTACGACGAGGCCAAGGTGGGCGATGTGCTGCGGTTCATTAACCTGTCCGAGGCGGCCCTGCAGAACGACCTGACCGTGGTGCTGCAGGAGATCACGGCCCAGGTCACCGCGGCCAACCCGAGCGTCGTGGTGATCGATTCATTCCGCAGCCTGGCGCGAAGGGCGTCCGGCGAGGCGGGCCAGATGGAGGTGCAGGCCTTCGTCCACCGCCTCTCCCAGTTCCTGGTGAACTCGGAGGTCACCTCGTTCCTGGTCGGGGAATACGTCCACGACGAGATCCGCGACAACCCGATGTTCACCATGGTCGACAGCATCCTGTGGCTGTCCCAGGTGACGGAGCGGAATTCCGTCGTGCGGAAGCTGCAGGTCCTGAAGATGCGTGGTCAGGCCTCCGTGCCTGGGCTGCACACCATCCGGATCACTGGCGAAGGGCTCCAGGCCTTCTCGCGCACGCTCGGACTGGAAACCGCCAAGCCCAGACCCGAGCGCCGCGCGCGGCTCTCCACGGGTATTCCCGAGCTGGACACGATGCTCGGCGGCGGCGTCCTGGAAGGCGACAGCGTCCTGGTGGCGGGGCCGTCGGGCACGGGCAAGTCGGCCCTGGCGACCCAGTTCGTCGGCGAGGGCCTCCGCCGCGGGGAACCGGGGGTCATGGCTATTTTCGAGGAACGCCCGGATGGCTATATCCAGCGGGCGGACACGTTCGGCCTCGAGTTGAAGTCCGCGCAGGAAGCGGGAACCCTGGAGCTTCTCTACCTCCGTCCCCTCGACCTGTCGGTCGACGAGACCATGCTGGCGATCCTGGACGCCATCAAGCGGGTGGGCGCCAAGCGCGTCGTCATCGATTCCCTGGTGGGCTTCGAAATGGCGCTGGCGCCCAGCTTCCGGGCCGACTTCCGGGAGTCGCTGTACCGCATGATCGGGGCGCTGACCGGCGCGGGGCTCACGATCCTCAGCACGGTCGAGGTGGAGGACAACTTCACGTCCCTTCAGTTCAGCCACTATGCAGTCTCGTTCCTCACCGACGACATCATCCGGCTGCGCTACGTGGAGATCGACGGCCAGCTTCGGAAGACGGTCGTCGTCATCAAGATGCGCGGGGGCAACCACAGCAAGGACATCCGGGAATACGTCATCAACGACACGGGGGTGGTGGTCATCTCTCCCCGGAGCACGGACTACAGCCGGCTGAGCACCGGGCTTCCGGAGCGGACGGGCCCGCGCCGGAAGCAAGACGACGAAAGGCCGCCAGAGCCGAAGGCTCGCGAGTGATGTCGTCCTCGAAGCCCCCAAAGCCCAAGTCGGCTCCGTTGCACCCCGATCTTGCGAGCTCCTTCGACCATGCGCCTTGGGCGGTGACCGCGTTCTCCGGCGCGACGCATATCGTTCGCTACGCCAACCCCGCGTTTTGCCGGCTGATCGACAAGGCCCGGGACGAGGTGATCGGAAAACCGTTCGAAGAATTCGCGCCGCAAATTGACGAGTGTCTGGCGCTGATGGATCGCGTCTATCGCACCGCTACGCCGGCAAGCTACACGGCGGAAGAGCAGACCATCCCGCGCCCTCTCTTCTTTTCCTATACTCTGTGGCCGGTCATGGCCGACGGTCGTGCGGCGGGCGTCATGATTCAGGTGAACGAGACAGGCCCCCTTCACGAGACAAGGCAGGCGATCAGCCAGGCCCTGGTTCTAGGGGCCCTGCGCCAGCATGAGCTGGTCGAAGCCGCCGACGCCGCGAACGCCCAGCTGCAAGCGGAGATCAGCGAGCGGAGGCAGCTCGAGAGCGACGCCATCCTGCTGACGACCGAGGTTTCGCATCGCGTCAAGAACAACCTGCAGGTCGTCGTCGCCTTGATCGCCAACGAGATCAAACGGACCCCTGCGCCGTGGGTGCAAGGCTATCTGGCCATGCAGGAGCGTATTGTGGCCATCGCCCAGCTCTATGGCCTGATATCGCAATCCAGTCGGGGTCACACGGTCGCTCTCCAGGCCTATCTCACGGAGATCGCCAAGGCCCTGTCAGCGAGCCTACTGGGAGACATGTCCGGCGTTCGAATAGCGGTCGAAGCAGAAGCCCTGGAGATCGATTCCGAGCGCGCCGTCCCCTTCGGCCTGCTGGTCAACGAGCTGGGCACCAACGCGGTCAAGCATGCCTTCCCTGGCGGCGTCGGGCTGGTCACGCTCGCCCTAAGACGGACCGGGAACGAGATCGAGCTGAAGGTCATTGACGACGGGATCGGCATCGCGGCCCATGGCCAAGCAAGCACGCCTGGGAAGCATGGCTCCGACTATGTGGCGGTCTTCGTGCGCCAGCTCCGAGGCGCCCTCGTCAGGTCGGGGGCGCCAGGCATTGGGACGACCGTCAGAATTCGATTCCCTATTTTGGCCTGATCCGGAAGCGTAGCGCGGGCAGGCAGCACAGGTGATCGGCTTGCCCTGACCCGGGAAGGGTCTAGGTCTGACGCGCGTGGAACGCGTCGATCGCCGCCACGGCGGAGATCAGGCGCTCCCGTAGCATCCCAAGGGCCATGCCGGCCTGAAGCTCGCGCAGTCCGCTCAGCGCCGAGAGATCGGCGGAATCCGCCTCCGTGGCCGAGGTTGGAGCGGCTTGCGCCATCGGACAGCCCGTCACGTCTGGAAGCCCCCCGCTCAAGACCAGGGCCTCAGACGCGAACGGCGGGGCGTGCACCTTGGTGCAGTGGTCGTCGATATGGCTGCGGCCAACGGAATCCACGCCTTGGTAGTAGTGCTTCTGCCACTTGTCGGCAGGCTTTTGCGGCGGGTTTCGCGCCATTTCGTGGTGGAAGGCCTCGCGAGAGCGGCTCCAGTCGTAGAACGACGCCTGCAGCTCTGGCTCGGATTCCAGCGGCGCGAAACGCGGTTGGAACGATTCCAAGGCGGCGCGCTCCACCGGAAACAGAAAGGCGATCGCCTCGTTCGCCTCGAAGCGCACCCGGTGATGTGGTCGTGTGAAGCGCCAGTTCATGGTGAAGGTGAACGGCGACCAATCCGTCTCCACCACGCCCGACAGTGCGGCTATCCCGTCCTTCGGCTGGTTGGGCGGGCCGCCCACCCAGAGATTCCACCCCGGGGGCGTACGAAACAGTCCTGCGACATGAAAGGTGAGAACCCCCTGGCCGAAGATCGAGACCGGAGCCGTCACTGCGTCGGCCTCGCCCGCCACCTGGATGTTTACGGCGTCTGTTCCCGCACCCCCATCCCACCAGGCTTCCATCGCGCATGGGGTGGCGACCTCCCAACCGTGAGCGTTGGCGATGCTCAGCGGCAGGCAGCGATAGGCGAAGGACTCCGGCGTGTCGTCCATCCAGCCGCGTTTCGCACTGGCCGGTCGGATGAGCGGGCGCCAGCCTGGATGCAGATAGCAGATGAGTTCCATCGTACTCCGCTCCGCGTTCTTGCGCTGTCAGTGCGCCGGCGCTTCGGCATGGGCCGGGAAGACATCGTGGATCGAGCGGACCTCCGGCAGGACGTAGACGATCCCGTCCGTACCGGTGAAGGACGGCCGCACGACCGCATCATAGAAGGCAGCCGGAACATTTATGCAGCCATAGGAGATCCGATTGTCCAGCGGCGAAGCGGTCGCCAGGCGCTGCAAGCGACGCTCCTTCGCGTTGCTGGTGACCACCCGATGCAGGGAGATCGCCGCGCCATAGTCGACCCAGACCAGGTCCTTTTCCCCAAGACCGATGCCCAGCGCCGATACGAACCGGCCGGCGGGCGTGGTGCGCTCTTCGGGACGTATGGACGCCAGCTTGCGATCGCCAATCCCGGAAACCGAATCGTCGCCGCGCGCCAGGCCAAGCAGCACTGGCGCGGCCCCACGAAGACGGCCGTCGCGGTAGAAGACGAAGACCTCGGCCTTCACCTTGTCAACGATGACGAACGGAAGGCCCTGATTGTCACCGCTGGCGATCACCCAGTTGGCGATCTGCCGCACGTCCTTTGACGCTCGGTCAGGTCGAAGGTCTGCCCGGTTTTCAGTCGCCGTGGCCCTCCTCGGAGATAGGCCCGCCGACAGCACGGCAAGACAAAAGACTAGGGCCGTCGCCGCCGTGTTCAGGGGCTCGCGCATGCCGATCGCTCCACAATTGCCCGGCTCAGTTGCGGTCCTGCTTGGGGGGATGGAAAGGCGCCACATAGGGCAAGGGCGCCGGCGTTCGGGCTGGGACGATCGGGGTCGTTTGGCTCTGCTGCGTCTCCACGACCTGGTAGATCGGCATTCTCACCCCGCCGCCGAGAACGGCGAGCTGCAGTCCGGCCACCAGTGGGGCAATCTGAGCGACCGGAGGCGTCACGACAGGACGCTCCGCGGTCGGCGTAGGTGTCGGAGTCGGGGTAGGCGTCGGAGTCGGGGTTGGCGTCGGGGTTGGCGTAGGTGTCGGGGTTGGCGTCGGTGTGGGCGTCGGCGTCGGTGTGGGCGTAGGTGTCGGTGTGGGCGTCGGCGTCGGGGTTGGCGTCGGCGTCGGTGTGGGCGTCGGCGTCGGTGTGGGCGTCGGCGTCGGTGTGGGCGTCGGAGTCGGGGTAGGCGTTGGTGTCGGAGTAGGCGTTGGTGTCGGAGTGGGCGTTGGTGTGGGCGTCGCGCTGATCGTCCCGGCGGTCCTGAACGTCGGGACGCAGCAGGCGACCGCGAGGGCGTAATTCGTCGCGTCGACGCCCCCCAGCGTGTAGCCGCTGTAGGTGATGCCGATGTTCGACCCTGCGGCTGACTGATCGAAGGTGGCGCTGCTGCCGACACCGGCGATCAGGGTCACCCCGGTGGGCAGGCCGCTGGCGATCGTGCTGTTGAAGCCGGCGAGGGACGTCGCGGTCGAGCCGTCCGCGACCTTGTCGCCGCTCGGGAACACCAGCATCTGCTGGTTGAGCGCGGCGGTGACCAGGGTGAAGTTGGGCAGATAGTTCGTCGGGGCCGCGTAGGATGGTGGATTGTATCTAATTGTCACGGGTGCGTCCGGCCCGGTGACGGCGACCGGCGAAGTCCCGAAGACCAACGTGCCGCCGGCGACGCCGGGTCCGGAGCCGTCATAGCCGGCCACCAGCAACATGCCGGTGGTAAGGCCGAGGCTTTGCGCCGCCAGGTTGGCGCCTCGCGTCTGGGTCATGGCGCCCAGCAGATTGAGGTCATGTCCGGCGCAGAGGGTGATGTTGCCGTCGGTCGTGGTCATGGCCGCGTCCGAAGCCAGGGTCACATTGTGTCCCGCGCTCACCAGGATGCTGCCGTTGGTTGTGGTCACGGCGGCGTTCAGGTTGGCGTCGCGCCCACAACAGATGACGAAGTTTCCGTTGGTCGCCGTGACGGCCGCGTTCACGTTGACGTCCCGGTGGGCGTTCAAGGTGAGGGTTGTCGTGTTTGGGGCCGCCGTCCAGCTGAGCGGCTCGTTCACGTTGATGTCGCCGTGGCCTGGGGCGGCGGTATGAAGATTGCTCGTAGGCGGCGTTCCCGCGACCACGGTGTCGAGCCGCGTCGTCGTACTGATGATGACGCTGTTGGTGACCAGCAGGAGCGAGAGGTCCGCTCCGGAGATGTTGCCGCCGGCTTCGATGTTGAAGTCGGCGGGATCGATCAGCCACGTGCCGGTGACGCCCAGCGGGGCTGCGGTGGTGATCTTCGCCCCGGTCGCGATGTTCACGGTGGCGGCTGACGTTTCGATGAAACCGCCGTTCCCGCCCGGCGCGCTGGCGTCCAGCACGCCGCCAACGTTCACCATACCGCTTCGCATATCGCCCATCAGCATGATGGCGCCATTGCGGTTCTCGATGGTGCGCGCCTCGATCAGGCCGGTGTTGTTCACCGCCGTGCGCAGCAGATCGCCCGCTGAGCGCGCGGTCATCAGCACCCGCCCGCCGTCGGCGCGGATCAGCCCGCCGTTCTCCGCCAGGGCGTTCAGGGCGCCTTCGCTCACCGTCACGTTCAGCAGGCCGTCGCCCGCCACGTCCAGCGTCATGACATTTCCCGCCGCCAACGACACCGCGCCCAGCCGGGCTGAGATCAGGCCCTGATTGCTGACATGGGCGCCCAGAAGCGCGACCGAGCCGCCGGCCGCGACGATGGAGCCCTGGTTGACGACTGAGCCGGCGCCAACCCCGGAGAACCGGTACTGGCCGGACATGAAGTCAGCGTCCTTGATCGCCAGTGTCGAGGCCACAAGGCCGCCGACATTCACCTGCGCGCCAGATCCGAACAGCACGCCGTTGGGATTGACCAGGAACACCAGGCCGTTGGCGGAAAGCCGGCCGAAGATGGTGGAGGGATCGGAGCCCAGCACGCGATTCAGCGCCACAGAGTTCGGACCGGGTTGGACGAACTGCACCGTCTCGCCCTGCCCGATGCTGAAACCCTGCCAGTTGATCGCCGCCTTCTGGCTCGACTGGTTGATCGTCAGGCTGCCGGGCGCACCCGAGATTGTGGCTTCTCCCGCAGTCACCACCCCAGCCGTCGGGAGTGCGTAGGCGCTCGACGCCATCACCGCCGCCAGCGAGCCCGCCAGGGCGGACGAGGCCCAGAGCCAGGTCCGCAGGCGGACGCTCGCGCGCCTACGGGCGGGAACAGGCGAACGGAAGGTGGCGTTCATAGCGGCGATCCTTTGGCCAGCGGGGTGTGCTGACGCGGTCATCCGAAGAATTTCGAGATCTGCACCCAGATCCGGCCGGACCGGTCGGGCGCGGACGTGGCGCGCTCATCGCCCAGCTTGAAGGCGTAAGAGACCTTGACCAGGAGGTTGTGGCGGTCCGCCCAGGTAAGGCCCACGCCGGCGCCGCTCAGAGTCCGGTGGTTGTCGCCCGCGATCCAAGGCGACTTGTTCAGGGTCACGGAGCCGTAGTCGACGAAGGCGATCGCCCGCAGCTGGCCGCCCGACCGCTCGGAAAGGCCTGCGAGGCGCCAGCGGGCCTCCGCGATCAGCAAGTAGCCCTGGTCGCCATAGGCCTCACCTTCGGGGTAGGCCCGCACGCCGTAGGCGCCGCCCAGCTCCATCTTCTCCGAGGAGTCGAGGTTTTTCGAAGCCAGCTGTCCACGGGCTTGGCCATAGAGCGACAGCGGTCCGCCCAGCTCCTGTAGCCGTGCGACCTCCAATGAGGCCTTCCGATAGGAGCCGTGGGTTCGCGCGGTCAGCGCATCGGCGGCCCGCACCACGGGGGTCTTGATGTTGAGGTCGCCGAAACCTCCGTAGATCGAATAAGAGGTCCATCCGCCGCCCCACAGCCGGTCGTGGTGATCGCCCGTCAGCCCGACGGTCGCCACCTGGGCCGTCTTGTCGGTCACCGAGCCAGTGGCCCCGACCCTGTCCTTGAAGGTCTTGGCGGCGAAATCACCCACGAGATACAGGTTGTTGTCGTAGGAGCGGATCAACGGATAGCTTGCATAGACGCTGGCGATCCCGAGCGTCCCGTGCGCATCGAGCGGCGCGAACTCTTTACCGAGCTCATACCAGAGGTGCGCGTAGGCCACGCCGACCGTCGCGTTTTGGATCCGCGCCTGATAGGCGCCGCGCAGATAGTTCAGCCCCTCGCCAGCCGTCAGGAAGCGCAGGCTCGCGACGTCGCCATGCCCGGTGGGTTCGTTGAAATTCACCGTGCCGCCGCCACGGTAGACGCCGGTGTAGCGGTTGCCGGCGTTGTCGGCTTCCAGACTGCCGGTCACCCGCCGCCCGGGCGTGAGGTCGACCGACAGGTCGGACGTTCCCACCGCCTCGCCGGGGGAGAGGGTGGACCTCGCCCTGACGCCCGGCAGGTCGGACAGCAGCAGCAGCCGTCGCTCGAGCGGCGCCGTGGTCACCAGATCGCCGCTGTCCAGCCCGGCAAGCACGCTCCGCGCCAGGCGGTCGGAGACACCCGTCTCGTTGTTGAGCGCGACCTTGCCGTAACGACCCTCGACGACGGCGATCGTCACGACGCCGTTTTCGATGTTCTGGGCCGGCAGATAGGCCTGGGCCACGAAATAACCGTGGCGATTGTAGAAATCCGAGATCCGGGCCGCCATGGCGCGCAGGCCGGCCAGGTCAAGCTGGGTTCCCGGCCGGAATTGCGCCGCCGCGATCAACTCCGCCTCGGTGAAGCGGGTCTCGCCCGTCACATGCAGCGACTGGACAAGGACCCGCAGTTCTGCAGGTCCCGGCGCTGCCGGCGCCTGGCCGCGCTGGACACGGATGTCCGGGATGGACTTCGGCGCCGTTGGAGCCGGTGGGATCTGCTGGATCTGAGATCCAGCGTCGACCGAAGGCTGTGCAAACGCGCTGGAGCCGGCCGCCAGCAAGGCGGCCGTCAGCAGAGACAATTTTATCATGGAGGCCGCCCATCGGGACGTAGAACGCGCGGAAGGCGCAAATTCGTTCTAGCACGCGCGAGGCGTGCAATACAACCTTGGCGTTCCACGTAGTGAATATTTATTCGCCGTCGTCTCGAAGTTCAGTAAGTCACACACCCGTTTCGCGAAGCAATCTCTTCGCGAGTAAACATCGCTCAAGCCCAAATGGCGTCGCGGACTCTGTGGTCGCGTACTGTCGCAAGCTTGGAGCCAAAAGCGGTCGCCGGCGTTTTTACGGTCTACTCGACCCAAATTGGCTTTCGTTAGTTAGAGCCTACCAGGTCAGCGGTCGGCGCAACATCGGCCCTGGACTTGCCTTGCGCCATCACGTCGGCGAGCGCTTCTTGCAATTCCGTCATGTGATACGGCTTCTGCAACGCGGGAAGCGTCCTGTAGCCCTCCTGCAGCCTGCTCGACGGGTAGCCGGTCGAAAAGACGAACGGCACGTGACGGGCGAGCAGGGCGTCGGCCACCGGGTAGCTCATTTGCCCCGCCAGATTGACGTCGAGCACTGCGGCGTCGAGCACCTCTATCTCGATCAACGCCAGCGCCTCATCGACACTCGCGGCTTGACCGACCACGACGCAGCCGAGGTCGGCGAGCATGTCCTGGAGAAGCGCGGCCACCAGCATTTCGTCCTCGACGACGAGGACGCGGCGGCGCGAAAGCTGGTTATTCATGGTGTACGGTCTCCGGCGCCTTAGACACCGGCATGACGATGGTGCAGACCACGCCCGCCGGCGCGTAGTCCAGGCTGACCTCGCCGTGCAGCTCCCGTCCCAGGGGGCCCGCCAGCAGACGGGAACCGAAGCCGCGTTCTGTCGGCGGTTTCACCGGCGGTCCGCCGCTTTCGCGCCACTGCAACCGCATCCGTTCGCCGTTGGGCGTCAGCACCATTCCCCAGTCGACCTCAACCTGGCCGTCGCAGCCGTTGGAGAGCGCGCCGTGGCTTTTCGCATTGGTGGCCATCTCGTGCAGGACCAGGGCCAGGGTGGGAACGGCCTTTGGCGACAGGCGAACGTCGGGACTTTCGATCGAGACGTGGGGGGGCGGATGACCGTTCCAGCGGATCGGCCGCAGGATCTCGTCCAGGACGTCACGCAGGGGCACGGCGTCCCAGTTGTCGCGTCCCAGCAGGCCGTGAGCTTTGGAGAGCGCCAGGATGCGCCGTTCGAGAGTCTCGATCAGGCCCGGGTCGGCCTGGCCGCGCAGGGTCTGCAGGACGATGGACTGCACGCTGGCCAGGGTGTTCTGAGTGCGATGGTTCAACTCGTCGAGGAGGAATCGCAGCCGCTCTTCCTCGCGCTCGTGCTTGGAAAGATCCAGCAGTGAGATGAAGTGCTCGATGATGTCGCCCGCCTCGTCGCGCACCGGGCTGATGAAGACGGCGGCCCGGAACACCTCGCCGTCCTTGCGACGGTAGTACCTCTCCGTAACGTCTGGGGCGCCATCCGCGAACGCGTCTTCGACCTGGGTCAGGCTCTCGCGGCCGCCGCCGCGGGCCGACAGGTAGTCAAGGCGTTGCCCCATCACTTCCTCCCGGGCATAGCCGGTCAGGGCGAGGAAGCTGTCGTTGACGAAGATGATCGGATGGCCCGGCGCCTTGGCGTCCGTGAAGAGCATGGGCTTTCGAGAAGTCTCGGCCGCGACGACGAACGGACCAAGGTGTCTCCGAAAGCCCTCGACCGTGGCCTCGGCCCTTTTCTGACCCGGGGACTTTCTGACGATCCTTGGCATGGGACGAGCCGATCCTTCCGTCGAGCCCAAAGGCTCAGCGGCGGGTTCGTCGCTCTGCGCCCACAAACGTCGACTAGTCTAGCGAGCCACAGCTACCACTTATCGGGATGAAAACAAAACCTCGCTCGCTTTGGTTGCAGCGCCAGCGGCGCTCAGGAGGGAACTGGGGGGTTGTCAGCTTAACCTCTCCCAGGCGCGGGAGGCCCTCCCCGGCGCCGCTGTCAGCGGCGGTAGCGGCCGCCGCCGACCCGTCGCCGCCGACCACGAAGCACCGCTGCACCGCTGCACCGCGGTTTCGCGCACGACGGCTGGAGGACGTCCTCGCTCGAGACGGAGGCGACGGCCGGAAAACCTGGGCCGGTTCGCCCCGCGCCTTTTTTCCGCTAGCGCTTCCCGCAAAATTCGTATAACCGATATTTTCATGAATGTGATCTCCCATCAGCGGGACGCCGCGGATCTCGAGTTCTTCCGCAGGACCCGGACGAGCATCGGCAGCCGGGAAATGCGCGCGCTGCGCCATGGCATGGCCGGCCAGCCCGGCTTCGAGCTGATGGGGCCCTGGGAAGACTACGGCGCCAGGCGGGCCGAGGCGGCCCGCTCGCCTTATGCCGATCCAATCAAGCTTAGGGAACTCAAGATGACGGCATAACGGCATCCGGTGCTAGTATAACATAAATACAAAATACCATTTATGGGGGAACACCAGATGAATTCAACTTCAACAGCCCGACGCCTATCGATGAGCTTGATGGCCGGACTGGCGGCGAGCACGTCCTGGGGCGCGCTCGCCCATGCGCAAACGGCCGCGGCCGCGGGCGGATCGACCTCGACTCTCGAGGAGGTCGTGGTCACCGCTCAGAAGCGTTCGGAGAAACTTCAAGACGTCCCGATCGCGATCACCGCCTTCACCGCCACGGCGATGAAGAACAAGGACATCACGGACGTCAAAAGCCTTGGCCAACTGGCGCCCAACGTCAACCTGGACGCCGGTTCCCCATTCTCGGGAGACAGCTCCGTCCTGTCGGCGTCGATTCGGGGTATCGGACAGGACGATTTCGCCTTCAACCTCGACCCGGGCGTCGGCGTCTACCTCGACGGTGTCTACCTCGCCCGCACCATCGGGGCCAACGTCGCCTTGCCGGACGTGGCCCGCGTCGAGATCCTGAAGGGGCCGCAAGGCACGCTGTTCGGGCGCAACACCATCGGCGGGGCCATCAGCATCGTCACCCGCACGCCGGGCGATCAGCCGATGATCGAAGGCCAGGCCACCTTCGGCAGCTTCGCCCGCCGCGACTTCTCCGCGACGGGCGACGTCCCGATCAGCGAAAGCCTGCTGACCTCGTTCACCGTCTCGTCGGTTCAGCGCGACGGCTACCAGAAGCGCGTGCCGTATCGACCGGCGACGCCCTACACGATGGACCAGCCAACCCCCTATTCGGCCGGAACGCAGAGCTCCGGAACCAACGGCGGCCAGAACGCGCAGACCGTCCGCGCCAAGGTGCTGTGGCTGCCGCGGGACGACTTCAAGGCGACCTTGACCGCGGACTGGAGCCACCAGGACCAGTCCGCTCAGGCCAGTACGGTGCTCGCGACCTTGCCGGGGAGCGGCATCGCGGGGCTCTACAGCGCCTGCCTCGCCGGCGCCCAGATCGGCGTCCTGTGCAACACCCCGCGCGCGGGCGGGTTGCCGCCGCTCAACTCGGCCAACTTCCTGCCGATCAGCGCGGCCGCCACGCAGACCGGCGACATCGACACGACCTACGCGAACGGCCCGAGCTTCGCCAAATCGGATTCCGAAGGCGCCGGCCTGACCCTGGAATGGCGGCCTAACGCGGATATGACCGTCAAATCGATCACCGGCTTCCGCCGCATCACTTGGAAAGTCGGTGTCGATCTGGACGGCGCGGCGGACAACGGCATGCTGCTCAGCCTCACCGACAAGCAGGCTCAGCGCCAAATCTCGGAGGAATTGCAGGTCTCCGGACGCGCTTTTGATGGCCGGCTGAACTACGTCTATGGCCTGTATTACTTCCATGAGAGCGGGTTCGTGCACGACTTCGTGCCCTTCGATGGAGGCCTGTTGATGGTGGACGGCCTCAACAACCTGGCCACCAGCAGCTATGCCGCCTACGCCCATGCGGACTACAAGGTCACCGACAAGCTTGGCCTGACCGTCGGCGCCCGCTACTCGCTTGATCACAAGACATTCGAAGGCGGACAGGTGGACCAGAACGGTCTGACCTACAAGGTCACCGGCTGCTATCCGCCCGAAGCGTCTTCGGCCCTGATCGGCGGCCCGCCGTTCCTGACCTGCCAGCAACTGTTCGGCTTCCCGGTCGCCGGCCAGCCGCTGCGCTACTTCCCCGCCGGAACCAATACGCGGGACTTCTTCGACTTCAGCCCGACCGTGGGCCTGCAGTACCATTTCACGCCGGACATGATGTCTTACGTGTCCTGGTCGAAGGGCTTCAAGGCGGGCGGCTGGACCACGCGTCTTTCCGCGCCGATCAGCGATGCCGCCCAGGCGCAGTTCGACCCGGAGAAGGCGTCGACTTACGAGCTGGGTTTGAAGTCGGAATGGCTGCATCGCAGGCTGCAGGCCAACTTCGCCACCTTCTACACCGACTACAAGCACATCCAGCTCAACCAGCAGGTGGGCGCCTCGCCGGTGCTGAAGAACTTGGGCACCGCACGTCTGATCGGGGCCGAATTCGAAGCGCAAGCGTTGCTGGGTGAACACTTCACCATCCAGGGCAACGTCGGCTACATCGACGCCAAATACACCGATCTCGACCCGAGCGTCGGAACTGCCCTCACGCTCGGGTCAAAACTGCCCAAGACGCCGAAGTGGAAAATCAGCCTGAGTCCGGAGTTCCATTACGATCTGGCCTCAGGCGGCTCAGTGCATTTGGGAGCGGTCTACACGCACGTGTCGTCGGAGTTCAACGACAGCCTGAACACCGGATTGCTGCGTCGGCCGACCATGGACATGCTGGATCTGAGCGCGCGTTACGAATCGCCCGGAGACAGATATTCCGTGATCGTCGGCGGCTCGAACGTCACGGACAAGCGCTACATCACGAACGGCCAGGCGAACTACGCCGCGGGCTTCGTGTTCGGGTCCTACAGCCCTCCGGCCGAGTGGTATATGACCTTGCGGGCAAAATTCTAAGAGCGAAACATCTTCACGTTCGGCACATAGGCTGCCGTCGCAAACTGGGAGAGGCATGACGCCTCTCCCTTCCTTCCCAAGGCCCGCTATGCGCCGCTCAAGGCCTCGGCTGTCCGACGCAACAGAACGACAGTCCTGGCGCGAAGTTCGCCGTCGAAGCGCACCGTAGGGATGGCGACGCCGATGGCGCCGACCGTCTTTCCGCCCACGGCGATCGCGCAACCCAGGCTGCAGATGCCCTCGGTGCTTTCCTCGATCGCTTCGGCGTAGCCACGGGCG
>Ga0068858_100000046_pt1 | contig 127519 bp, 138 predicted proteins | sample KBSSwiS12_FD_66589 | JGI IMG/M metagenome (GOLD analysis project Ga0068858, IMG submission 66589) | Switchgrass rhizosphere microbial communities from Kellogg Biological Station, Michigan, USA - KBS Switchgrass S1-2 | ecosystem: Host-associated > Plants > Roots > Rhizosphere > Soil ...
GGCAACGCCGAGACCCGAGCCGGCGCCCACCCCTACGAAATGCACGTCGGCGCCCAGTTCAACACCGCCTTCGCCCAAACGGGGTCCTTCGGCCAAGACCTGCCGGGGGAGAACCCCAAGGACATCTTCGCCACCCTGCCAAAGGGCCTCGTAATCAACCCCCGCGCGACCACGGCGCTTTGCACCGAGGTCCAGCTCGAGACCGAAAGCTGCCCCCTGGGCTCGGAGGCCGGCCTCGCCCACGTCAGGATCAGCCAGCTCGGTCCGGTGGGCATTTTGAGCCCCGCTGGCCTCTATAGCCTCGTGCCCCCGCCGGGCGCCGCGGCGGCCTTCGGCTTCAACGTCGCCGGCTTCGGCATCTTCATCCACCTGTTGGCCCAGGTTCGTCCCGACGGCGAATACGCGCTCGGCTCCGACACCCGCGACATCCCCCAGTTCGGTCAGATGAGCGGCGTCACGCTCGAGTTCTGGGGCAACCCCACTGCGTCGAGTCACGACTTCGCGCGGGGACTCGGATGCGCCGCCTCCGGCAAAGAAGCCGTCTGCCCGAGCGAAGCGTACGGGTCCAGTTGCTACACCAGCGGCTTCGAAGTCGCCTGCCCGACCGAACCGGGCAAAATCCCCCTGATCACGATGCCGAGCGCCTGCTCGGGCCCGCTCAGCTTCAACCTCTCCGCCGACTCCTGGCAAAACCCCGGCAAATTCGTCTCCGGCAGCGTCCAGACCACCGACTACAACGGCAATTCCGTTGGAGTAAGCGGCTGCGACAAGCTCCCGTACAACCCGGCAAACGAAACGGTCATGTCCACCAACCAGGCCGAGACGGGGACGGGGCTCGACTTCAACGTCGACTTCCCCAACAACGGCCTGTTCGATCAAAGTGCCGTGGCCGAATCGAACACCGAGAAAGTCGAAGTGACGCTGCCCGAAGGGGTGACGATCAACCCCTCGGTGGGCGAAGGACTCGGCTTCTGCACGCCTTCTCAATACAAGAAGGAGACCGCAGCCTCGGCCTTCGGCGAAGGCTGCCCAGCGGACTCGAAAGTCGGCTCGCTCGACCTGACCACGCCGCTGATCGAAGAAGGGCTCGAAGGCTCGGTCTTCTTGGCCCAGCAAGACAACCCCGAAACGACCGAACACGGTGCCGAGAACCCCTTCGACTCAGACGTAGCCCTGTACATGGTCTTGAAGAACTCGCTGCGCGGCGTGATGGTCAAGCAGGCCATCAAGGTCATCCCGGACCCGGTTACGGGTCAGTTGGTGGCGACTTTGGAAAACGTCCCCGAGCTGCCCTTCACCCACTTCAGCTTCCACTTCAGAGAAGGAGCGAGGGCGGCGTTGATCAGCCCTCCGGCCTGCGGCAAATACACCACCGTCGCAAAGTTCTATCCCTATTCGGCTCCGAACAGCCCAAAGACGGTCGAATCGAGCTTCGAAATCACCAAGGGAGTCAACGGAGGGCCCTGCCCGCCGGCAGGCCTGCCGCCCTTCAATCCGCGCTTCGAAGCGGGATCGGTGAACAACAACGCCAAGTCCTACTCACCCTTCGACATGAGGCTGACGCGTGCCGACGGAGAACAGGACATGACCAAGTTCTCGGCGGTCCTGCCTCCGGGAGTGCTCGGCAAGCTGGCCGGGATCAGCAAATGCTCCGACGCCGCGATCGCTTCGGCAAGGGGCAAGACCGGTAAACAGGAGCTCGCCTCACCGAGCTGTCCCTCGAGCTCGCTGATCGGCCACACGTTCGCGGGTGCCGGGGTCGGCGACTCGCTCACCTACGTCCCGGGCAAGCTCTATCTCGGCGGCCCCTACCACGGCGATCCGCTCTCGGTGATCTCGATCACCCCGGCACTCGCGGGTCCCTTCGACGCAGGCACCGTTGTCGTAAGGGAGGCACTGACGCTCAACCCGGTGACCGCCGAAGTCGAAGTCGACGGAGCCGGCTCGGACCCGATCCCCCACATCCTCAAAGGGATCGTCTTGAAAGTCAGGGAGCTGCGGGTCTCAGTGGATCGGCCCGACTTCATCGTCAACCCTACGAGCTGTGAACGAAGCTCGGCCAAAGCGACTCTGTTCGGCGCCTACAAGAACATCTTCGACCCGAGCGACGACGTTCCCGTAGATCTCTCGACCCCCTACCAGGCGGCGAGCTGTGCGAGCCTGGCCTTCAAGCCGAAGCTGGCCTTGGAGCTGCACGGGGGGACCGAGCGAGGCGATCACCCGGCGCTGAAAGCAGTCGTCACCGCAAGGAACGCGGACGCCAACATCGGCAAAGCCGTAGTGACTCTGCCGCAGTCCGCATTCCTCGACCAGGCCCACATCCGCACGATCTGCACCAGGGTGCAGTACGCCGCAAACGGAGGCTCGGGAGGCGGTTGTCCAAAGGCGGCCCAGTACGGCTACGCAAAGGCATACACGCCTCTGCTCGACGAACCGATCGAAGGGCCGGTCTATCTCAGGTCATCGAACCACAAGCTGCCCGACCTGGTCGTGGCACTGCACGGAATCGTCAACGTCGACATCGCCTCGCGAATCGACTCCTTCAAAGGAGGGATCAGAAGCTCCTTCGAAACGATCCCCGACGCGCCTGTCTCCAAATTCATCCTCAACATGCAGGGCGGCAAGAAGGGGCTTGTGGTCAACAGCAGAAACCTCTGCGCCGGGACCAACAAGGCAGACGCCGTCTTCGCCGGGCAAAACGGAGCTCCCTACAGCTTCAAGTCGGTTGTGAAGCCGAGCTGTGGGAAGGCGCGGAAGCATAAGAAGCATCCAAAGTCATAGATACCACGTGCGTATCTTGACAAATGTGAACTGACGTGTTTGTATTGGCGCGTGTCTTCTGCTGAGAACGCACGCGGTATGGCGACCCGGGAGCCACGTGGCTCCCGGCGCCGGCCCGACGCCGCGCCGCCGGTGGTCGAGCGGATTCCGCCGCGTTCGGGACTCTCGCGTGCCGAGGTGATCGCCAACCAGCGCCGCCGCATCTTTGAGGGGCTCGCCGCGGCGCTCGCCTATCACGGCTACGAGGACACGAAGATCACCGACGTGGTCGAACTTGCTGGCCTCTCGCGGGCCACCTTCTACGAGCACTTCCGCGGCAAGGAGGCCTGTTTCGCAGCGGCCTATGAGGATGGGGTGGAGCGTCTCGCCGCCGTGGTCGAGGCCGCCACCGGCGATCGGGGCGACTGGAGCGCCCAGGTTTCGGCGGGCCTCGGCACCGGGCTAGGGTTCCTCGCCGACGATCCTCCGCTTGCCCACCTCCTGCTGGTCGAGTCGCTCGCCGCGGCTCGTCCGGCCAGGCTGGAGCACGAGCGTTCGCTGGTCCGCTTGGCGGAAGCGCTGCGCCCACCCGATTATGTTCCCGGTGGGGAGGTCGTGCCGGAGGAGACACTGCGCCTGCTGGCGGGAGGCCTCGCATCGCACGTGTCTGGCCGGGTCCTTGCCGGCGAGGCCGAGCAGCTGACGGAGGACCATGACCTCCTGCTCGGCTTCCTGCTCGCGCCCACCTTGGCGGCCGATGCCCGGGCCGTCGCCGGCTGACGCCGAGCCGGAGCGCTTCGAGCCGGGCGATCTTCCTGAGCTGCCGGCCGAGCTCGCGCTCTCGCAGCTGCCCTCGGGGCGCCACGGTCTGCCGCGCTCCTTCGTCGCCCGCAACCAGCGCCTGCGCATCGTCGCGGCGATGCTGCGTGTTCTACCGGAGCACGGCTATGCCGAGCTGACGATCGGCAACCTGACCCGGGAGGCCGGTGTCTCCCGCGCTTCTTTCTATAGCCAGTTCAAGAGCAAGGAGGAGTGCTTCCTCGCGACTTACGACATCGCGGCGGAGTGGCTGTGCGAGCGGGTGGAGGCGGCGGTCACTACCGGGGAGGGCTGGCCGGAGAGCGTTCGGGCCGGCGTTCGGGAGGCGATGCGACTGCTTGCCGCAAACCCCGATGTGGCTCACCTGATCGCAGTCGAGGCGCTGCAGGCGGGCTCTGTCGCCCGTCGCCGGCGACAGGTTTGCATCGAGCACCTCGCCGAGATACTGCACGCAAACCGGCCTGAAAACGCCGAGCTGCCCGAGGATCTCGAGGAGCTCCTCATCGGTGGCACCCTTTCTCTGGTCGGTCGCTATGTCGACACCGGCCGCATAGACCAGCTGCCCGACGCGACTGCCGATCTGGTGGCGCTATACTTTTTGAAGTAAAGCCGGATCGGAATTAGGGTATTTCCCCCTTTTCAGTCTTTAGGAGAGCGATGGCCCCCACCCAGATCAAGCAGCAGGTCGAGGAGATCGAGCCCTTCGAGGCACGGCAGGAGATCGAGGCCGGCGACGTCGTCCTGATCGACACCCGCGAGCCGCACGAGTATCAGGAGGCTCACCTCGAGAACGGCAAGCTCGTGCCGCCTGGGCTGCTCGTCGACGAAATCGCCGCCGCGGCCCCCAACAAGTCGGCGCGGACGATCCTCTACTGCCGAAGCGGCAACCGCTCCTACAAGGCGGCCGAGCAGTTGCAGGCGCTCGGCTACACCGACGTCGCCTCGATGGCCGGCGGGATCCTCGCCTGGCAGGAGCAGGGGCTGCCGGTCGTCGCCGCCGGCGGCATGACCGCCGAGCAGCGCGATCGCTACTCGCGCCACACCCTGCTGCCCGAGGTCGGGGTCGACGGCCAGCTGAAGATGCTGGGCGCGAAGGTGCTGCTGGTCGGCGCCGGCGGCCTCGGCGCACCGACCGCGCTCTACCTCGCCGCTGCCGGGATCGGCACGCTCGGCCTGGTCGACGACGACGTCGTCGACGCCTCCAACCTGCAGCGCCAGGTGATCCACAACACCGAACGGATCGGCGTGCCGAAGACCGAGTCGGCGCGACTGACGATCGAAGCGCTCAATCCCGACGTGGACGTCGTCGAGCACAACTTCCGCCTCAACTCCTCCAACATCGTCGAGATCCTCAGCGAGTACGACGTGATCGTCGACGGCGCCGACAACTTCCCCACCCGCTATCTGCTCAACGACGCCTCGGTGCGACTGCGCAAGCCGGTCGTCTCCGCCTCGATCCTCAGCTTCGACGGCCAGATCTCGACCTTCGTCCCCTTCGAGGGGCCCTGCTACCGCTGCCTCTACCCGACGCCGCCGCCGGCCGAGCTGGCGCCGAGCTGCTCGGCCAACGGGGTGCTCGGCGTGATGGCCGGGACGATGGGCCTGCTGCAGGCCAACGAGGTGCTGAAGCTCGTCCTCGGCATCGGCGAGCCGCTGATCGGTCGCCTGCTGCTCTTCGAGGCGCTGAGCACGCGCTTCACCGAGTTGAAAGTGCGGCGCGATCCCAACTGCCCGATCTGCGGCCCCGACGCGGCGGAGATCGCCGACGAGGATCTCGGCAAGTTCCCCGACTACGACGCCTTCTGCGCCGGGTAACGGCCGACTCGATCGACCTCCATTAGGATCGCGTCCCGATGGCAACGATTCGCATCCCACCAGTGCTGCGCGCCCAGACCGGGGGGCAGCCCGAGGTCGAGGCCGACGGCTCCAACGTCGGCGAGGTGCTGCGGGCGCTGACCGCCGCGCACCCCGACACCGAGGCACAGCTCTTCGGCCCCGACGGCGATCTCAACCGCTACGTCAACGTCTACCTCAACGACGAGGACGTGCGGGTGCTCGACGGGCTCGACACGACGGTTGCCGACGGCGACACGGTCGTGATCTTGCCCGCCATGGCCGGCGGCTGAGCCGGTTCACGATCCCCTGACCGGGGTACTCGACCCCTGGCTATACTTTCTGAAGTAACGGGAGATCGAGATGCCGCGCGACGAGCTACTCAACAGACCCTGCGGGGGACGCTTCGGCGACATCGTCGAGTCGATCGGCAATACCCCCTTGGTCGAGCTGCCGCGCTTCTCGCCCAAGCCCGACGTCCGCATCTACGCCAAGCTCGAGGGCCGCAACCCGACCGGCTCGGTCAAGGACCGGGTCGCCAAATCGATGATCGAGGCGGCCGAGGCCGAAGGGGCGATCGAGCCCGGGCAGACGATCCTCGAGCCGACCTCCGGCAACACCGGCATCTCGCTGGCGATGATCTGCAGCCGCAAGGGCTACGACCTCGAGGTCGTGATGCCCGACAACGTCACCGCCGAGCGCACCCAGCTGCTCGAGATGTACGGGGCGGAGATCGCCTACTCCGAGGGGGCCAAGGGCTCCAACGGGGCGGTCGAGGTGGCGCTGGAGATGGCCAAGGACTCGCGCTACTACATGCCCTACCAATACGGCAACGAGGCCAATCCGCTGGCCCACTACAACGGCACCGCGGTTGAGATCCTCGAGGAGCTCGACGAGGTGACGGCCTTCGTCGGCGGCCTCGGCACCGGCGGCACGCTGATGGGCAACGGGCGGCGGCTGAAGGAGCACGACCCCGAGACGCTGATCGTCGCTGCCGAGCCGATGCAGGGCGAGATGGTCCACGGCCTGCGCTCGCTCGACGACGGCTTCATCCCACCGATCATCGACATCACCCTGCTCGACCGCAAGATCATGGTCTCCAACCGCGACGCGATCGTCTGGACCCGCAAACTGCTCGACGAGGAGGGCGTCTTTGCCGGTGTCTCCTCCGGAGCGATCGCCCGCATCGCGGTCCGCATCGGCGAGGAGCTCGACAGCGGCAACGTCGTCTTCCTGATCCCCGACGACGGCTGGAAGTACCTCTCCTCCGGCGTCTACACCCGCCCGATCGACGAGATCGAGAATCTCGACTCGACGGTCTGGTGGTAACCGCCGGTCTCGCCCCGTGCGTATAGCTCAGAGCCTCGTCGACGAGATCGTCGCCCATGCGCGTGAGGATCTGCCGAACGAGTGCTGCGGGATGGTTGGCGGGGGCGGGGGAGAGGCGCGGACGGTGTACCGCGCCGAGAACGCCGAGGCGAGCCCGCTGCGCTACTCGATCGACGCGAAGGAGCAGTTCCGGCTGATGCGGGCGATCGAAGATGCGGGGGAGGAGCTGGTCGGGATCTACCACTCGCACACCAAGAGCGCCGCCTATCCCTCGCAGACCGACGTCAACCTCGCCGGCTGGCCCGACGCCGTCTATCTGATCGTCTCGCTCGCCGAGGCGGACGCGCCCGATCTCAAGGGGTTTTGGATCCGCGACGGGGAGATCGCCGAGGCCGAGCTTGTCGCCGGGTAAGGGCGAGCCGGTAAAGGTGGCCTATGCCCAGAACCAGACGGAGGCCGCGATGATCCAGGGTCTGCTGTCTGAGTACGGCATCCCGAGCATCCTGAAAGGCGGCCCAATCGGGGTCGACAGCATTTACAACGTCACTGCGGGGCCGCGCCATGTCCTGGTCCCCGAGGAGCTCGCCGAGCGAGCGCGCGAGGTGCTCGAGGGAACGCCTGGAGAAGGCTAGACCGCCAGCGGGTCGCGACCGCTCCAGCTGCCCTGCGAGGCGTAGGGCCGGAAGCGGATGAAGGCGGCTTCGCGGTGAAACGGCTTGGTTCGGTCGGCCCTGACCGCGGCCTGGTGGGCGCCATCCTGGCTGTGTGCGTACTCGCGCATCGCCGCCGCGCTGCGCCAGAGCGAGAAGGTCGAGACGAAGCGCGGCGGTCGGGCGAAGGCCGTGGAGGCGAGCACGGCCGAGTCGCCGACCGCCGCGCGCTCCGCCGGCTCCGAGGCGCGCAGGAAGGGGACGGCGCGGTGGAGCTTCGTGTGGCCGAGCGTCAGCACCGCGACCGGCTCCTCGCTGTCGACCGGCTTCTCTCGCGCCGGCAGTCCGGGCATCCGCGACCACGAGCCGTAGACCCGCAGCGGCTCGAGCCGCACGTGCCAGCCGTCGGCGAAGCGCGCGGCGAGGGGGTGGTCGTCGAGGAATCGATCGAGCGCGCCGTCGTCCCCCCAGGCGGCGATCAGGCCGATCCTGCCCGGTCCCGGACGGGGCACCGGGCCGTCGCGGAGCGGCGTGCCGAGGACCGGTTCGGCGTAGGTCAGCCCGGGGATATCGCTCAGGCGCGGCCGTTCGCGCAGCATGCGCGGCGCTCGACGCCAACCGACTTCGGCGAGATGAACAGAGACGATCACGATGGCCCCTTCCTGTTCAAAAGCTAACCTAGCGACGGCTAGGAATTCCCGATACCGTACCTAGGGGTGACTAGGATGTCAACTGCAGGCGAACAGGACGAGCGGCCGCGGAGACGGATGACGGCGGCGGCACGGCGTGAGGTGATCGCCAACGCGGCCGCGGTCCTGTTCTCCGAGCACGGCTACCGGGGTGCTTCGATCGAGGCGATCGCTCGCGCTTCGGGAGTCACGCCGCCGGTCGTCTACGAACATTTCGACTCCAAGCGCGAGCTCTACCGGGACCTGCTCGAGCGCCATTTCGCCGAGCTGCGTGAGGTATGGGGCGAGCACTTCACCGGCGACGATCCGCTCGAGCGGCGGATCGCGACGTCCTTCGACGCCTGGTTCGCTTACGTCGAAGTGCACCCGTTCGCCGGCCGGGTCCTCTTCCGCTACAGCACCGACCCCGAGATCGAGGCCGTCCACGCCGAGGTCGCCGAACGCAGCCGCGAGGCGATCCTGCCGCTGTTCGCCGCCGAGCCCGGGGCGGAGAACCTGGCCGGGTCCGTCGCGGACGAGGGCATCGAAATGGTCTGGGTGGTCCTCCGCGGCGTCCTCCAGGGCCTCGCGGTCTGGTGGTCCGAACATCCGGAGGTCCCCCGCGAGCGCGTGGTGGCGACGGCGATGAACGCCCTCTGGATCGGGTTCGAGCGAGCCCAGGCGGGATCGGCGTGGGAGGGGCTCGGGGCCGGCTAGGGAGCGCTGGGCCGGACCATCGCGCGCAGGTAGTCGCGCCAGGCGTCCTCGATTTCCCCGACGCGGGCCTCGAAAGCGGCTTCGAGCGTGGGCGTCGAGCCGCCGGGGAGGATTTTCAGGGCAAGGCGCTCGCAGGCCTCCGGGCCGCGTTCGGTCTCGAGCAGGTCGAAGAGCGTGCCGCCGAGGATCACGGCGTCGCGCCGGGACGGGGGGAAGGACGGCCGCGAGCTCTCGCGCAGGCGCCGGATCACCGCCGCCCGGTAGAGGCCGACCTGGCGGGCGAAGTACTGGGCGCCGCCCTCGACCAGCCAGGCCCAGCCGAGGTAGCGAACGAAGCGCCGCGGCGTCCAGGAGGGGGGGAGGTCCGGGTTGTTGGCGGCGATCACGAGCTGGGCGTAGAGGCGCTCGGCGGTGCCCCGCAGCGCCTCGCGCGAGTCGTCGCCGGCGGCGCGCCGTTCCATGTGGGGGTCGTTGAGCACGTGCAGCTCGGTCGCCATCGCCCAGCCGGCCAGGTAGCGCCGTCCTGCCGGGGCGGCCGACCAGCGCGCCGCGGGCAGGAATGGGTGGGCCAGCGAGAGCAGCGCCGGGTTGGTGTGGATGACGACGGTGACCTGGCCGGGAACCGTCGCGAAACGGTCCTCCAGGCGCAGCCGCAGTTCCTCCATGCGGTCGAGCGTGCGCTCGGCAAACGCCGCGTCGCCGCTGTCATGCCGCGCCGTAAAACTCAGCGAATGCGTCTCGACCCAGGGAATGGGGCGAGCCTACTAAGGCAGTCTTAGACGAGTACTGGTTCTGAGGAGGTGCAAGCCGAGTGGATCTCGGCACGGGCGCGATCGAACTCCTCGTCGGCCATCACCGGCGTGCCCTCGAAGGGCAGATCGCGATCGATCTCCACCCAGGAGCGGCAGCCGTGGTACTCGTCGCGGACCCGGACCGTGACCGGCCGTGGGATACGGTGGACCCGCAGCAAGAGGATGTGCAACGGATGGCGCCGCTTCCAGTTGAGCCGCTTCTCGGCGTAGTCGGGGGTCCAGACGTAATAAGGGGAGAGCTCGTCGACGATGCGCGGGTTGGTGACCGTCAGGTGGTCGGTCACCTCGGCCCAGCAGCGCAGCCGGACGCGGTCGGGCTGGGGGATGCCGCCGTCCTGGATCAGCGCCGCGGGCGGTGGCTCCTCATCGGGCCAGACACCCTCCTCGAGCGCGCGGCGCAGCTCGGGGTGATGGGACTCGCGGACGAGGTTGTTCCGCTGGTGATCGAAGGTCGGGTAGAGGAAGAAGCGTTCGTGATCGAGCTCGAAGTGCTTGTTGTCCTCGCGGATTCCGCCCTTGCGCAGGGTCAGGAGCTGCTCGCCCTCGGCGAGAGCGCGCACGGTTACAGCCCATTCCTTTAAAGCGATCGGCATTTGAAGTCGTACCTCAAGAAGGTTGGTAAGTCTCCGGCTGGGAGGTGAGCGCCATTTGGACCCCTGTCCAGGCGAGAGCCCCGCCCAAGGCCGCGCATTCTAGACCAGGCCGGCCGAATCGCCAAATTAATGCTGTGTGTGATCCAACACTCGGCCGTTGCCGCCTCCGCCGGGCGTTTCGATCCGCAGTATGTCGCCGGATCGGAGGTCCCCTTCGCTCTTGCTCGGCAGTCTCTCGCCGTTGAGGAAGTCGGCGCCCGCCTCACCGTCCTCGCCGCCGTCGCGGCCGCGCGGACGCCGGCGCCGACGCTCGCCGATCAGCGTGTAGCGCATCGGCGCCAGCGCTTCGATTTCGCGCACGATCCCCTCGCCGCCGTGCCGCGAGCCGGCCCCGCCGCTGCCGCTGCGAAGCGCCAGTTCGCGCACCCGCAGCGGGAATTCGGTCTCCAGCGCCTCGATCGGGGTGTTGAGCGTGTTCGACATCGCGACGTGGATCGCGCTCGGCCCGTCGGCGTCGGGGCAGGCGCCCTGTCCGCCGCCCAGGGTCTCGTAGTAGGTGAAGCCCTCGCCCGCGAGCGTCAGGTTGTTCATCGTTCCCTGGCCCTGCGCCGGCACCGGCAGAGCGCCTGCCAGGGCGGCGACGGTCAGGTCGGCGACGCGGCTGGAGGTCTCGACGTTGCCGGCGGCGACCGCGGCCGGGAAGCGCGCGTTGAGCAGACAGCCCTCGGGCGCGATCACCTCGATCGGGCGGTGGGCGCCGGCGCAGGGAGGGGCGTCGGGGTCGGTCAGAGCCCGCACCGCGAAGAACGCCGCCGCTTTGGTCACCGAGAGCGGGCAGTTGAGGTTGCCGTCGATCTGGTCGTCGGTGCCGCCGAAGTCGAGCACGAGCCGGTCGCCGCGGACGCTCGCCTCGAGTTGCAGGGTGACGTCCCGGGGCTCGCCGTTCGCGTCGTCCTCGAGGACGTCCTCCGCCGCGTAGCTGCCGTCGGGAAGCTCCGCCAGGGCGGCGCGGGTGCGGCGCTCGGCGTAGGCGAGGATCTCCGTCATGCCGGTGCGCAGCTGTTCGGGGCCGTCGCGTTCCGCCAGCTCTGCCAACCGCAGTTCGCCGATCCGGTTTGCCGCGGCCTGGGCGCGCAGGTCGGCGAGGCGCTGGTGCGGCGCGCGCATCTGGCCGGCGATCCGCTCGAGGTCGCCTTCCCCGATGCGGGTGGGCGGGATCACGACGCCCTCCTCCGCGAGCCTGCGCGAGCGGGCCGGCATTCCCGCTGGACTGGGACCGCCGATGTCCGCATGGTGGGCGCGCGAGGCGGCGAAGCCGAGCAGTTCGCCGGCGACGAAGACCGGCGAGATCAGCGTCACGTCCGGCAGGTGGGTGCCGCCGCGGTAGGGGTCGTTGAGGATCCAAGCCTCCCCCGGGGCGTGCTCCTCGTCCAGCACGGCGGCGACCGCGTCCGGCATCGAGCCGAGGTGCACCGGGATGTGCTCGGCCTGCATCACCAGCTCGCCCCGGGCGTCGAAGAGCGCGGTCGAGCAGTCGCGGCGCTCCTTGATGTTGGCCGAGTAGGCGGAGCGGATCAACGTCGCGCCCATCTCGTCGCAGGCCGCGCGCAGGCCGCCGATCAGCACTTGCAGGCTGACCGGATCGAGCCCGCTCATCGCGCAGTCTCCGCTTGGATCGTGCCGGCCCCGTCCACTTCGGTGCGCCAGCCCGGCGGGACGACGAAGGTCGCCTCGGGGAGCTCGAAGACGACCGGGCCCTGCGCCTCGTGGCCGGCTGGGGGCTCCCCTCGCAGAATCGGTGCCCGAACCCACTCGCCCTCGAAGCGCACCGGACGCTCGCTCTCGCGCAGGCGGCCCCCCGGTGCCGCGGCAAGTCGTGGTTGTGGGCCAGGCGCCACCAGGGCCAAGCGGATGTGGACGAGGACGACCTCGCCGTCGGGATCGCGATGGCCGTAGCGCTCCTCGTGGGCCTGCTCGAAGCGGGCGATCAGGTCGACCGGATCCGGACGCGTGCTTCCCGGGACGGGCAGCTCGAATGCCTGACCGGCGTAGCGCATCTCGTAGACCGCTTCGAGACCGCAAAAACCATCCCTGAAGGAGGGTTTTTGCGGTCTCGAGGTTCGCTGTAGGCGGATGGCCAACTCGTCGACCTCAGCCGCGATCCGCTCCGCGGTGAGATCCTCGCCGCTCAGCATCACGGTGCGGCTGGTGTCGCGACGGCGGTCCGAAGCGCAGAGGCCGAGGGCCGAGAGGACGCCCCCGGCGCGTGGGCAGAGGATGCGCTCGATGCCGATCTCCTCGGCGATCGCCGCCGCGTGCATCGGCCCGGCGCCGCCGAAGGGCAGCAGTGCGAAGCGGCGCGGGTCGATCCCGCGCTCGACGGTGACGACGCGCAGCGCCCGCACCATCTCCTGGTTGGCCACCCGCACGATTCCCTCGGCGGTCTCGAGCTCGCCGAGGCCGAGCGAATCGGCCAGCGTTCCGACGGCGGCGACGGCGGCTTCGCGGTCGAGGGCGACGCCCCCGGCGAGGGTCGATTCGGCGGCGAGCCGGCCGAGCAACAGGTTGGCGTCGGTCACGGTGGGCTCGGTTCCGCCCCGTCCATAGCAAGCGGGCCCTGGCTCCGCGCCCGCCGAGCGCGGCCCGACCCGCAGCGCCCCGCCGGGGTCGCGCCAGCCGATCGAGCCGCCCCCGGCGCCGACGGTGTGCACGTCGACCATCGGCAGCTGGATCGTGCGGCCGTCGATCTGGCGCGAGTCGGTTCGTCGCACGTCGCCGGCCTCGATCACGCAGACGTCGCAGGAGGTGCCACCCATGTCGAGGCCGAGCGCGTTGCCGTCGCCCCCGGCGCGGGCGAGGAGACCGGCTCCGACCGCGCCGCCGGCCGGTCCCGAGAGGACACTCCATGCTCCCGCCCGGGCGGCTTCCTCGGCGCCGGCGACGCCGCCGGAAGACTGCATGACGACCGGGTGGGGAAGCCCGGCGCCCGTTGCCGCCTCGGCGAGCTGCCCGAGGTAGCGACCGAGGAGCGGAGAGAGGTAGGCGTCGATCGTCGTCGTCGAGCAGCGCTCGTACTCGCGGAAGCGGGGCAGGACCTCGTGTGAGGCCGAGACGTGGACGTCGGGCAGCGCGCCGCGCAGGTGCTCGGCGACAGCCCGCTCGTGCGACGGATCGAGGTAGGAGAAGAGCAGGCAGATCGCCACCGCTTCGGCGCCGCTCTCACGGACCAGTTTCGCCAGCCGCTGCGCCTCGCCGGCGGCGAGCGGAACGATCTCGCCCTCGGGCCCGACCCGCTCGCTCGCCTCGAAACGCAGCCCCGCCTCGACCAGCGGCGTCGGCTTCGGGCTGCAGAGCCGATAGAGCTCGGGCCGGTCCTGGCGGCCGATCTCGAGCAGGTCGGCAAAGCCCTCCGTGGCGATCAGCGCCGTGCGGGCGCCGCGTTCCTCCAGCAGCGCGTTGGTGCCCACCGTCATCCCGTGGGCGAACGACTCGACCGCTGCCGGCTCGGCGCCCGCCTGTCGCAGCACCGCCTCGATCGCGTCGATGACACCGACCGACTGGTCGTCGCTCGTGGTCGGCAGCTTCGCCGTGTGAACCGCCTCGCCGTCGAGCAGGACAGCGTCGGTGAAGGTTCCGCCTACGTCGACGCCAAGAAGCATCGGACCGACGCTAGCGCCACTCTTCTTGCCGGGTCTCCCCGCTCGGGCCGAACACGATGTGGATGCCGTCGAGCTCGGGGTCGATGCTCGGGCAGTCCGCGCGCAGGTGGCCGCCGCGCGACTCAACTCGCTCCAGGGCGCAGGTCGCGATCGCGGCGGCGAGCGGGTAGGGGTCGCCGCGCAGCTCGCCCAGCTGTTCGGGCCGGCGCATCGGCCCGGCGAGCCGCCAGACAGCGTCGCGGGTCGCTTCGGTCGGCGGTTGGAAGCGCCAGTCTCCGGGCGACGGGAGCCTGCTCGCCGGCTGCTCCTCCAACACCGCGCGAGCGGCGCGGCCGCCGAAGACGAAGCACTCGCTGAGCGAGTTGGAAGCGAGTCGGTTGGCGCCGTGCAGGCCGGTGCAGGAGCACTCGCCGACCGCGAAGAGGCCCGGCAGCGAGGAGCGCCCGTCGAGGTCCACCGCGATCCCGCCCATCATGTAGTGAGCGGCGGGGGCGACCGGGACGGGCTCGGCGCCCGGATCGAGCCCCGCCTCGCGCAGCGACTCGAAGATGTTGGGGAAGCGGGCGGGGTCGAGCTCGCGCAGGTCGAGGCGCACCTCGGCGGCACTGTCGGCCGCGATCCGGCCGAGGATTGCCGCGGTGACCTCGTCGCGGGGCGCCAGCTCGTCGGTGAAGCGGTGCCCGGCGGCATCGAGCAGGGTCGCTCCCTCGCCACGCACCGCCTCGGTTATCAACTGCCCGTCGAAGCGAGTCCCGGGCATCGCCAGCGCCGTCGGGTGGAACTGGCAGAACTCGAGATCGGCCAGATCGGCGCCCGCGGCGGCTGCCATCACCGGGCCGGCGCCGATCGCGCCGCGCGGGTTGCTGGTCCGGCGCCAGAGTGCGGCGGCGCCGCCGGTTGCGACGACGGTCGCCGCCGCCGCGATCTGCCCGGCGTCGGTCAGCAGCCCGTGGCAGCGCTCGCCGTCGCTCCACAGCTCGACGGCCGAGGTCCTCTCGCGGACCGCGATGCGCGGCTCGGCGGCGACCATCGCCGCCAGCTTCGCGGTGATCTCGTGTCCGGTCTGGCTGCCCCCGGCGTGGACGATGCGGCGGTGGGCATGCCCACCCTCCAGGCCGAGCGCGAGCTCACCGTCCGGATCGAGGTCGAAGGCGACGCCCCGCTCGCGCAGCTCGGCCACCGCGGCGGGTGCCTCCTCGACCAGCGTTTGCACGGCGGACGGGCGGCAAAGCCCACGACCCGCGGCGATCGTGTCGGCGGCATGCTGGGCGGGCGAGTCGCCGGGCTCGAGCGCCGCGGCGAGCCCGCCCTGGGCCCAGAAGCTGGCGCTCTGGGAGAGCGGCGTGCGCGAGATCACCGAGACCGCCGCGCCCTCCTCCGCCGCGCGCAGCGCCGTCCAGAGCCCCGCGGCGCCACCGCCGACGACGGCAACGTCGCACTCGGATGTCGACGCTATCGCTGCGCCGCCTCTCGGCGTATCGCCTCGACCTGGCCCCGCAGCCAGGCGGCGGCCGCTTCACGGGCGCGGGTCTCTACGTCCGCGCTGGACCCTGCCGCCGAGGTGGTGCGCCGCTCGGCCTCTTCGACCCGCTTCTCGGCGGCATCGGTCTGGGCCTCGATCTCGGCCAGCCGGCTCTCGGCGGCCGCGATCGCTCGGTCCTTGGCTCCTCGTTCGCGCTCCAGCTCCGCGGCGTGCTCCCGGCGCAGCTTCTCCAGCGCTTCGGCGCCGGCCTGGCGCTCCTTCTCCAGATCTACTTCAAGCGCCCTGATCTCCGCGGTGGCGCGCTCTTCTGCTGCCACCACGGCGTCCATCGCCTGTTGCAGCCGCCGTTCGGCCGCCTCGACCTGAGCGCCGGGGGTGTCGTTGCCGGGGTCGCGCTTCTCCTCACTCATCGCCAGCCCAATCTATTACTTGCCGCTGTTTCGGCGGACCAGCACGCCCTCATAGGCGGCGAGCGTTCGCTCGGCCATTCGCGTCGCCGACAGCGAGGCCGCGCGCGCGGCGCCGAGGACCCGAGGGTCGGGCGCTGCCAGATGGGGACGCACCGCGTCGGACCAGGCGTCTGCGTCGAAGGGAGCGCAGACGGTCCCCTCGATCCCCGTGAGGGCAAATGGCGCGATCCCGACCGGGGTCGAGAGGACTGGGACGTCGCAGGCGAGTGCCTCGACGCAGGCCAGGCCGAACCCCTCGTAGTCGGAGGTGACCAGGACCGCGTTCGCCGCGTTGACCCAGAGCGGCATCAGGTCCGGATCGATCGCGCCCCCGGTGAGCAGCTCGGCGCCGCTGGCCGCCGCCACCTCGACCGCGCGGTCGACGCGCTTCTCAGCGCGATCCGGGTTGGCGGGGAAGAGCAGGTAGCGGCCATCCGGGTCGAGGCCGAGTTGCCGGCGGGCCTCGAGTCGGGGCAGGGGGTGAAAGCGGCCGAGGTCGGGGCCGCAGGGCAGGACCGCGGAGCCGGGCACGGCGGGGAGGCCCGGCCTGCCGTCCTCGGGCCCGAAGAGCGCGCCTGAAACGGCGGCGGCGAGATCGGCCCGCCAGGCGATGCGTCGCGAGAGCGGCCCGACCAGCGGATGGCGGACGTCGGTGCCGTGGAAGGTGACGACCAGCGGTCGGGCGCCGGCGAGCAGCGCCGACCACGCGGTCAGCCCGTAGTGGACATGGACGAGATCGAAGCTCTCGTGGCGCAGCAGCCGCCGCAGGCGCAGCGCGGCGGGGATGTAGTGACTGGAGCCGCGGGGAAAGCTGAACACGTCGACGTCGACGCCGAGGCGGCGGATCTCCTCGACCTGGTCGCGCACCCACCGGCCCCGCTGTGGCGCGGCTGCATCCGGAACGAAGTTGGTGACGACCAGCACCCGCATCGGCCGCTGAGCGTACCCGCCGCCGCTGCCGGCGACTGCTTGTCACCGACTTTTGACATTTCGAGCGCAGAGTTGGCCCGTTTACGTCTAGATCCGTGACGCGGGGCCGTGGAGCATCGGGGCAAATCCAAAGGAGGCTTCGATGATCTACGCGCTGATGGGCATCGCACACGCCGCCGTCGAGTGGCGAGTGCGGGCGATCCGGGCTCTGGCCGGGGGTGAGCGGGGGCAGGGGACGGTCGAGTACGTCGGCTTGATCCTGCTCGTCTCACTGTTGATGGTCGGGATGGTCGCCGCGATGAAGGGCTACAGCGGCAAACAGGGCACCGAGCTCGCCGACGTGATCGTCAACAAGATCAAGGAGGCGGTCGACAAGGTGGCGTTCAAATGAGGGCGGAAGGTGGGCGGCTCGCTGTGCGGGCCGCCCCGCTCATAGCGCCGGCGATGCGGCCGAGCGAGCCTCGAGGGGTTGGTGCGGCGATGGCGACCGACGTCAGGTTTATGCTGTATTCCAGCATGAAGCATCGAACCCAGCTATATCTCGACGAGGGCCAGTACCGCTGGCTGCGGCAGCGGGCGGGCAAGTCCGGCAGCATCGCCGCGGTGGTGCGCGAGCTGATCGACGCAGAGCGCGGCCGGCTCGCCGACCCCGCCGGCGACCCACTGCTTCGCTTCCTCGTCGACGAGGCGCCCGGGAAGGGTCGCGAGGGCACGAGCGTGAGCACGCTGGATCACGACCTCTACGGCTCATGAGGTCGGTCTTCGTCGACACCAGCGCGTTCGTCGCGCTGCGCAACGAATCGGAGGCCGAGCACGAGCGGGCGAGGGCGGCGCTGGCGAGCCTGATCGAGGCCGGCGCGACGCTCTTCACCTCCAACTACGTCTTCGCCGAGACCTACACGGCGCTGCTGGTCAGGGTCGGGCGCGAGGAGGCGATCGAGTGGGGTCGTCGCTTTCGGGCCGGTGAGGCGATCGAGCTGGTGCGGTTGGAGCCCGACGTGGAGGACGAGGCCTGGCAGATCCTCGAGGGCCATCGCGACAAGCAGTGGAGCTACGTCGATGCCACCTCCTTCGCTCTGATCGAGCGCGACGGCGGCGGTGAGGCGTTCGCCCTCGACGCGCACTTCGCTCAGCGCGGCTTGCGCGTGTGGCCGGAGGCGTGAGTCTCGGCGCCAAGACCGACGGGCTCATGACAGACTCGCGGCATGCCAGCCTCGCGTAGCTACGACCGTGCTCCAGCCGACATCCGGCCGATCGACATCGACCCGGGCTTCGTCGCCAGCGCCGACGGCTCGGCGCTGATCTCGATCGGCAAAACCAGGGTGATCTGCACCGCCTCGGTCAACGAGAGCGTGCCGAAGTGGATGGGGGGTCGGGGCAAAGGCTGGGTCACCGCCGAGTACTCGATGCTTCCGGCCTCGACCGGCGACCGCAAGGCGCGCGATATCTCGCGCGGCAAGCAGGACGGTCGCGGGGTCGAGATCCAGCGGTTGATCGGTCGTTCGCTGCGGGTCGTGGTCGACTTCAAGGCACTGGGCGAACGCAGCGTCTACGTCGATTGCGACGTGCTCGAAGCCGATGGCGGTACCCGCTGCGCGGCGATCACCGGTGGCTACGTGGCGCTGCGCTTGGCCTTGCAGAAGCTGCTCGACGCGAACAAGATCGAAACGATGCCTCTGACCGGATCGGTCGCTGCCGTAAGCGTCGGCATGGTCGACGGGCGGGCGCTCTGCGACCTCGACTACGGCGAGGACTCGCGCGCCGAGGTCGACGCGAACGTGGTGATGACCGGCGACGGCGGCCTGGTCGAGGTGCAGGCGACCGCGGAGCGGACGCCGCTCTCGCGTGCCTCGCTCGACGAGCTGTTGGGGCTTGCCGAGATGGGCATCTCGCGGTTGCGCCAGGTGCAGGAGCGGGTAGCCGGCGCCTGAGAGCTTCCTTGATCTTCGCCACGGGCAATAAGCACAAGCTGCGCGAGATGCGCGAATTGTTGCCCGGGGTCGAGCTGGAGCCGTTGCCGGAAGGGGTCGAGCTGCCGCCGGAGGATGGCGACAGCTTCGTCGCGATCGCCCTCGACAAGGCGCGGGCGGCGCACGAGGCGACGGGCGAGCCGACGATCGCCGACGACTCCGGGATCGGCGCGGTGGCGCTGGGCGGCCGGCCGGGGATCCACTCGGCGCGCTACGGCGGCGAGGGCGCTACCGACGAGGAGAACCTGGAAAAGCTGTTGCGCGAGGTCGCGGCGGCCGGCGAGGAGCGGGGTGCCTACTACACCTGTGCGCTGGCGCTGGTCGAAGCCGACGGCTCCGAGCACGTCTTCGAGGCCCGATGCGACGGTCACCTGATCGAGAGCGCCCGCGGCGAGGGCGGCTTCGGCTATGACCCGGCCTTCGTCCCCGAGGCGACCGGCCCCGACGATTCCCGCACCTACTCGGAGATCAGCCAGGCGGAGAAGAACGGGATCAGCCACCGCGGTCGCGCCGCGCGGTTGCTGGCCCGGCACCTGGGCGCGGGCGACGCGGCGTCGGCGGGACGATGATCCGCACCAAAAGCGGGGCGGCGGCGCTTTCGATCGCTTCCAACCTGGTCCTGATCGCGATCAAGCTCGCCGCCGGGGCGATCACCGGCTCGATCGCGATCGTCACCGAGGCCGTCCACTCGCTGATCGACCTGGTCGCCTCGGTCATCGCCTTCGTCTCGGTGCGCAAGGCAGGCGAGCCGGCCGACGCCGACCACCCCTACGGCCACGAGAAGGTCGAGAGCCTGGCGGCGGCGATCGAGGGAATGCTGATCCTGGTCGGAGCCGGGATCATCGTCTACGAGGCGACCCACCGATTGGTGGTCGGGTCCCAGGTCGAGACCCTCGGCGTCGGCATCGCCGTGATGGGCTTCTCGGTCCTCGCCAACCTGGTCGTCTCCACGGTCCTCTCCCGGCGGGCGAAGGAGGACGACTCTCCGGCCCTGGAGGCAGACGCGGCGCACCTGCGCACCGATGCCCTCACCTCGGCCGGCGTCCTCGTCGGCCTCGCGCTGGTCCAGATAACCGGCATCGTCGCCTTTGACTCGATCACCGCCCTCCTCGTGGCCGCGGCGATCGTCACGGCGGGCTTGAGGATCTTGCGCCGCTCCTCCGGCGTGCTGATCGACGAAGCGCTGCCCGACGACGAGATGGACCGGATCGAGGCGGCGATCGCCGCGGCCCGCACCCCGGAGGTCGCCGGCTACCACAAGCTGCGCGCCCGGCGCGCCGGCAGCCGCCGCTACATCGACTTCCACGTGCAGTACCGCTCGGGGACCAGCCTCGAGCGGGCCCATGAGCTGGCCCACCAGATGCGCGGCGAGATCGAGGCCGAAATTCGCCGCGCCGACGTTCTGATCCACGTCGAGCCCGAGACCTCCCTCCACAAGCCCGAAGGCGACGAGGGCCCGTATCGCGCCGGTTGACGAGGAGGCAACGGTCTATGGCGAGGGCAGCAGATTGACCGCGGCCGCGAGGCCGACGGCGATCACCGTGATCGTGTAGCCGGTGTAGCCGCTGATCGCGAAGAGCACGGCGGCGATCGCGCAGATGGCGACGACGGTTATCCAGGAAGCGCGGGCCAGGGACACGGGGCCGGTATTTTGGCCGAGATGCCCGACGATGCCGCGACCGGGGTTGTTTCAGGCGATGCCGCCGAGGGCGCCCTCGCCTACCTAGCCGAGATGTCGCTCGACCTGCGCGGAGCCGCGATCCTCGACGCCGATGGTGCCGTTCTGGCCGCCAGCAGCGATTCGGGGCGCTGGCGCGAGGATGCCGCGGCGCTTTTCGAGGTCGCCGATCGTGCCGGCGGCGAGCCGGTCGAGCAGGTTCACATCGGCACCGAGCAGGGCGAGGTCTTTGCCCTGCGCCACGCCGGGCTGGCGGCGGTCGTCGTGACCGAGCGCTTCGCGCTCGCCTCGCTGACCTTCTTCGACATGCGGGCGGTGCTGCGCGACTTGGCCGCCGGCGCCGACGGGCGAGCGGGGGAGGCGCGACCCGATGCCTCCTAAGCCGCATCGCGTTCTCCTCGACCGGGTTTCCGGCTACGCCGACGAGGCCGCCGCCTACATGCGCCGTCGACGCGCCTCACGTCGCCCCTTCGCCCGCCTCTATTACAAGGGCGGGCGCGCCGAGGATCACGCCGACGACTCGGCTGTGGGTGGCGAGCTCTTCGTCGCCGCAGGCAGGCTGATCGAGGTCGCCGGGAAGAAGCCGAAGCAGTGAGCCCCGGAGCCGAGCTGCTCGACCCGACGGTCGCCGAGCGGGTCATCGCCCGCGCCCTCGCCAATGGCGGCGAGTTTGCCGAGGTCTTCGCCGAACGCCGCAGCGGCCTGACCCTGGCGATCGACGAGTCGCGGATCGAGTCGGTGCAGACCGGCGCCGAAGAGGGAGCCGGAGTGCGGGTGCTGAGCGGCGGCACGACCTACTTCGCCCACGTCGACGGCCTCGACCCCGCCGACATCGAGAGGGCGGCCGGCGAGGCGGCGGCCGCGCTGCGCGGCGACCGCGCCGAGCCCCGGCCTTTGAGCGCCCGGGAGAGGAGCCCGCAGCCGATCGAGCGTCCCCCAGGCGACGTTCCCGCCGCGCGCAAGGCGGAGCTGCTGCGCGAGCTGGACGAGCGTGCCCGCTCGGCCGGGGGGGAGATAGCGCAGGCGATGGCCTCATACGGCGAGGCACGGCGCGAGGTCGCCGTCGCCAACTCCACCGGCCTGCTCAGCGGCGACGATCGCACCAGGGTGCGGATCGGCGCCCAGGTCGTCGCCCGCCGCGGCGACCGGGTCGAGACCGGGGCCGAGACCCTGGGCGGGCACCGCGGCTTCGAGCTCTTCGACGACGATCCCGCCGCGATCGCCGCCGGGGCGGCCCGCAAGGCGCTCGTCCTGCTCGACGCCGGCCCGGCGCCGACCGGCTCGATGCCGGTCGTGGTCGGTGGCGGCTTCGGTGGCGTCCTCTTCCACGAGATGACCGGTCACGGGCTCGAGGCCGATCACGTCCAGAAGGGCGCCAGCGTCTACGCGGGCAAGCTCGGCGAGGCGGTCGCCCAGCCCCTGCTCACCGCTTATGACGACGGTCGCATGCCGGGCGAGTGGGGGAGCGACGCGATCGACGACGAGGGAGCGCCGACCCAGCAGACCAAGGTGATCGAGGACGGCCGGCTGGTCGCCTTCCTCCACGACCGCCAGAGCGCCGAGCGCGATGGCGCACCCCAGACCGGCAACGGTCGTCGCGAGAGCTTTCGCTACCTGCCGATTCCGCGCATGACCAACACCTATATCGCGCCCGGCGAGGCCGCGCCGGAGGCGATCATCGCCGACGTCGAGCAGGGCTTCTACGCCGTCTCCTTTGCCGGCGGGCAGGTCGACCCGGCGACGGGGGATTTCGTCTTCGGCGTCAACGAGGGCTACCTGATCGAGGGCGGCAAGGTGACCAGTCCATGCCGCGGGGCGACTCTGGTCGGCAACTGCCTGCAGGCGCTGGTCGCGATCGACGCCGTCGGCAACGACTTTTGGATGAAGACGGGGATCTGCGGCAAGGGCGGCCAGAAAGTGCCGGTCGGCACCGGCCAGGGCCACGTCCGGATCGCCTCGATGACGGTCGGGGGGACGCAGGCGTGAGCGACCTCGCCGAGTTGGCCGCGAGCGCGATCGAGCGTGCCGTCGCGGCGGGCGCCGGCGACGCGGAGGCCTACACCAGCGAAGCGGAGAACCGCGAGGTCCGGGTTCACGGCGGCGAGGTCGAGAGCCTGACGGCGGCCACGCAGCGTGGCCTCGGCCTGCGGGTCTGGATCGGCGGACGGGTCGGCTACGGCTTCGGGACCGACCTCTCGCCCGCCGGGATAGAGGCAATCGCCGCGCGCGCGGTCGAGGCCGGCCGCGTCGCCGACGAGGACGAGTTCGCCGGCCCCCCGGGCGACGGCGGAGAGGCTCCGGCTCTGGCCGGCCTGAGCGACGCCTCGCGGGCCGAGTGGTCGCCCGCGCAGATCGCCGACCTGGCCCTGGCCGTCGAGCGGACCGCGCTGGAGTCCGACGCCAGGGTCGCCGCGGTCGAGCAGGCCGTCTACTTCGACAGCGCCGAGCGGGTCGCGATCGCCTCTTCCTCGGGGCCGGCCGGCGAGTACGAGACGACGAGCTGTTACGCCTACCTGCAGGCCCTCGCGGACGGAGAGGACGGTCGTGAGACCGGGCTCGGCTTCGGCCTTGCGCGGGGCCCGGCGGGGCTCGACCCGGCCGCGATCGGCCGTGAGGGGGCCGAGCGCGCCACCGAGATGATCGGCTCCTCGAAGCCGCCCTCGCGCACCTGCCCGGTGGTGCTCGACCCGACCGTCGCGGCCAGCTTCGTCGGCCTGCTCGGCCGCGCGGCCGGCGCCGACGCGGTGCAGCGCGGGCGCTCGCCGCTCGCCGAGCGGCTCGGCGAGGAGGTCGCCGCCGAGGCCTTCGTGCTGAGCGACGACGGCCTCGACCCGGAAGGCTTCGCCACGGCGCCGGTCGATGCCGAGGGGGCCCCGCGCCGGCGCACGGCGCTGATCGAGGACGGCCGCCTGCAGACCTACCTTTACGACTCCTACGCCGCCCGCCGCGGCGGCGCGCTCACCACGGGCAGCGCGGGGCGCTCCGGCTACCGCTCGCCGCCGAGCGTGTCGGCATCCAACCTGATCGTCAGTCCGGGCGCCGCGAGCCTCGAGCAGCTGCTGCGCGAGGCGGGCGACGGCGTCTACATCAACGACGTCGCCGGCCTTCACTCCGGGGTCAACCCGGTCACCGGCGTCTTCTCGGTGGGCGCCTCGGGGAGGGCGATCGGCGATGGCGCTCTCGCCCAGCCGCTGCGCGAGTTCACGATCGCCAGCGACCTGGTCTCGATGCTGCGCGCCGTGCGTGCCGCCGGTTCGGAGTCACGCTGGGTGCCCTTCGGCGGTTCGATCAGCACGCCGCCCTTGCTGATCGCCGAGATGACGGTCAGCGGATCCTGAGCCGCGCAGGGCGGAATCGAGGTCCAGAGCCGACTTACGCCCGCCGTCGCTGTTAGATTGCCGCCCGACCTCAACGACCCGACGGAGGAGCTTCGACGTGACCAAGGCTGAATTTCTCGATCAACTGGCATCGGATGAGCGTGTGGGCAGCAAGAAGGGCGCGAGCGATGCCCTCGACGCGGTGCTCGAGACGATCACCGAGACCCTGAGCGGCGGCGGCGAGGTCAGCTTCACCGGCTTCGGCAAATTTCACGTCGCCGAGCGCGGTCCCCGCCAGGGCGTCAACCCACGCACCGGCGAGCGGATCACGATCCCGGGCGGCAAGGTGCCCCGCTTCTCCGCCGGCTCGGCGCTGAAGGCCAAGGTCAAGGGCTGAGCTCTAGAGCACCCGCCAGATTTTTCGCCGCCGCCGCCGTCCTCTGCGGCTTCGTCGTCGTGATCGTCGTGATCGCGTCGGCGCTCGGCGGCGGTGGTGACGACGGGGAAGGTTCCGGCGGTGGCTCGGGTCACGCCGGGCACGTGAAGCAGAGCCAGGCTCCCCCTGCTCACACCGCCAAGACCTACGAAGTGCAGAGCGGCGACACGCTCACCTCGATCGCCCACGAGACCGGCGTGTCGGTTGCCGTCATCCTCGAGCTGAATCCCGGGGTCGACCCCCAGATCCTGATTTCGGGGGAAAAGCTGAAGCTGCGGTGAGCGCGCGTCGCCTGGCGGCATTGCTGATCGTGGCGCTTTCAGCCGCGGGTCCTGTCACGGTAGGGGACCCACCACCCCCTGCGGTCGCTAAAGCGTCCTCAGGGGTGGTCCCCCCTACCGTGCCACCCGCGGAAGGGGCGCCGCGGCTCGAGGCCCGCGCCTGGGCCCTGATCGACGCCGGCTCCGGCGAAGTGCTCGCCTCCCACGCAGCTTCCCGTCGGCTGCCGATCGCAAGCACCACCAAGCTGATGACTGCCTATGTCGCTTTGCACGAGCTGCCGCTCGACCGGATCGTTCGGGCGGCTCCCTATGACGCCGAATACGGCGAGTCCCTGCTCGGGCTCCGGGCGGGGCAGCGGATCAGCGTTCGCGATCTGCTCTATGGCCTGATCTTGCGCAGCGGCAACGACGCCGCCTACGACCTCGCCCGTGCCGCCGCCGGCTCGGAGCGACGCTTCGTCGGCCAGATGAACCGCTACGCCGCGGCGCTCGGGCTCTCCGAGACGCACTATGCCAACCCGATCGGCCTCGACCAACGCGGCAATCACTCGAGCGCCGCCGACCTCGCCACCCTCACCCGGCACCTGCTCGAGATCCCGGCTTTCGCCAAGATCGCCGCCTCGCGCAGCGCGACGCTGCGCAGCGTTCGCCCTCCGCGGCGGATCTCGACCATCGACGAGCTGCTCTCGATGGCTCCCTGGGTCAACGGCGTGAAGACCGGGCACACCTTCGGCGCCAAGTACGTCCTCGTCGGCTCGGGGAGGCGCAAGGGGGTCGAGCTGATCGCCGTCGTGATCGGCACCGAGACCGACGAAGAGCGCTTCGACGACACCCTGCAGCTGCTCGAATACGGCTTCTCGGGGTACCGGAGGCGGGTGCCGATCCACGCCGGGCAGACGCTTGCCACGCCCTCGATTGCCTACTCGGGCGGCGACTTGAGGCTGCGCGCCGCAAGGGCCGTGGCGGTCGGGACCCGACCCGGGCAGCGGATGAGCATCTCCGTGCGGGCGCCGCAAGAGGTCAAGGGCCCGATCCGCCGCGGCGCCCGGTTGGGCACGGCGGTCGTTCGGGTCGACGGCCTGCGGGCGGCATCGGTCCCGCTGCTGGCGGGCCGGGAGGTGGCAAAGGCGAGCACGCTCGAGCGGGTGCGCAGCTTCGTCGAAGACAACCTGCCCTGGATCGTCTTGGCGCTGTCGGCGATACTGATCGGGGTAGTTCTTCTGAGGAGGCGCCACACGAGATGATTCTCACCGTAACCCTCAATGCCGCGATCGACCGCACGGTCGCGGTGCCGAATTTCCGCCTCGGCCGGCGCCACCGGGCGGTCGAGAGCCGCACCGTCGCCGGCGGCAAGGGGATAAACGTCGCCCGCGCGCTGCGTCTGCTTGGCCGGCCGGTGGTCGCCGCCGGCTTCGCGGGCGGGCCGACCGGCAACCGGATGCTGGAACAGCTTCGCAGCGAGGCGATCCTCACCGACTTCACCTGGATCGCGGCCGAGACGCGGATCAACATGGCGGTCGTCGACCCCACCTCGGGGGAGCAGACCGAGATCAACGAGCGCGGCCCGGCGGTCAGCCCCGAGGAGGTCGAGCGCTTGGTCGAGCGGCTGCGCTACCTGGCCCGCGGAGCGAAGATCTGCGTGCTGGCGGGCAGCTTGCCGCCAGGCGCCGGGGCGGAGCTCTACGCGCGACTGGTCGAGGACCTGCGCGAGTGCGGCGTCAAGTCGATCCTCGATTCCGAGGGAGAGGCGATGCTGGCCGGCCTGCGCGCCGGCGCTTCGGTCGTCACGCCCAACGAGCGCGAGGCCGAGGAGCTGGTCGGGCAGGAGTTCTCCGACGGCGACGATTTCGTCCAGGGGCTCTCCGAGCTGGTCCGGCTCGGGGCCGGCGAAGCCGCGATCACGCGTCCCGACGGCTGCGTCGCGGTCGTCGGCGAGGGCGCCGAGCGGCGCGTGGTCGAAGTTCGGACCAAGCCGCTGGACCCGGTCTCGACCGTCGGCTCCGGGGACGCTTTTCTCGCCGGCTTTGCCGCCGGCCTCTACGACGGTCGCGAGCCGGAGGAATGCCTCGCTTATGGCGTCGCCTGCGGCGCCGAGTCGACCCAGCACTTCGGCGCCGGCACCGTCGACCGCCGCCGGGTCGAGCGACTGCTCGACGAGGTCGAGGTGCGGGACCTGGGGGTCCACGCGGAAGTGTAGTCTGGGCTTTCAACGCCACCACTTCCTTGGAGGATCGATTTGGAGATCGACATCGGTCGAGGCAAGAAGGGGAGGCGCGCTTACGGATTCGATGACATCGCGATCGTTCCGTCGCGCCGCACCCGCGATCCCGACGACATAGACATCAGTTGGGACCTGGGTCCCTATCGCTTCGAATTGCCCCTGGTCGCCTCGGCGATGGACGGCGTGGTCAGTCCCGACACGGCTGTCCTCGTCAACCAGCTTGGCGGCTTGGGAGTGCTCAACCTCGAGGGGGTCTGGACCCGCTTCGAGGATGCCGAGGAGCAGCTGGAGAAGGTCGCGGCCGCGCCCAAGCACGAGGCCACCCGGATCATGCAGGAGATCTACACAGAGCCGGTCAAGCCGGAGCTGATCGGCAAGCGGATCGCCGAAATCAAGGAGCGGGGCGCCGTCGCCTGCGGATCGCTGACGCCGCAGAAGGTGCGCGAGCACTACGAGATCGCGGTCGAGGCGGGGATCGACATCCTTGTCATCCAGGGCACGGTGATCTCGGCCGAACACGTCTCGACCACGGTCGAGCCGCTCAACCTGAAGGAGTTCATCTCCGAGGTGCCGGTGCCGACCGTGGTCGGTGGCTGCGCCTCCTACTCGACCGGGCTGCACCTGATGCGGACCGGCGCCGTCGGCGTCCTGGTCGGGGTCGGCCCCGGTGCCGCCTGCACGACGCGCGGCGTGCTCGGGATCGGCGTCCCGCAGGCGACGGCGATCGCCGACGTCGCGGCGGCGCGCGCTCAGCACATGCTCGAGACCGGCGAGTACGTCAACGTGATCGCCGACGGCGGCATGCGCACCGGCGGCGACGTCTCCAAGGCGATCGCGGTCGGTGCCGACGCGGTGATGGTCGGCTCGCCGCTGGCCCGCGCCAAGGAGGCGCCGGGTCGCGGCTTCCATTGGGGCATGGCGACCTTCCATCCCTCGCTGCCGCGCGGAACCCGGGTCTCGACCAAGCAGGACGGGACGATGGAGGAGATCCTGCTCGGCCCGGCCCAGGAGAACGACGGCACCTTCAACCTGATGGGGGCGCTGAAAACCTCGATGGCCACCACCGGCTACGAGGACATCCGCTCCTTCCAGCGGGCCGAGGTGATGGTCGCGCCGGCGCTGATGAGCGAGGGGAAGAAGCTGCAGAACGAGCAGTCGGTCGGGATGGGCTCGAACGGACGGGCGGCTGTGTCCGCGGGGGTGGCGGTTTCGGATGACTGACCGCCACGGCCGGCGGGTCCTGTCACGGCGGCCCTCCCCCATGTGCTCGGACTCGCTTTACGAGTCCTCCGCTATGGGGGTCCCCCGCCGCCGTGCCACCCGCCGGTAGGCACGTGAGCGAGGGACTCCTGAAAACCGAGACTCCCGAGGCGGCGAATGCGTCCGGTGGAGCCCATGCCGTCGAGGAGGTTCTGGTTCTTGATTTCGGCGGCCAGTACTCGCAGCTGATCGCGCGAAGGATCCGCGAATGCGGGGTGTTCGCCGAGCTGTTGCCGGCGACTGCTTCGGCTGAGTCGATTCGGGAGCGGGCGCCTAAGGGCTTGGTGCTCTCCGGGGGGCCTGCGTCGGTGTATGAGCCGGGTGCGCCGAGCTTCCCCACCGATCTGCTCGATCTGGGCATCCCGATGCTGGGCATCTGTTACGGAATGCAGGCGATGGTCCAGGCGCTCGGGGGCAAGGTCGAAGCGGCCGAGTCGGGCGAGTTCGGGCGGGCCGAGCTGACGCTTCGCAACAAAGGGGGGCGGCTGTTGGCCGGCCTGCCGGAGGAGCAGAGCTGCTGGATGAGCCACCGCGACACGGTCTTCGAGCCGCCGCCGGGCTTCACCGCGCTCGCCTCGACGCCGGCCTCGCCGGTGGCCGCTTGCGAGGCGCCCGACCGCGGCCTCTACGGGATCCAGTTCCACCCCGAGGTCGTCCACACCCCCTATGGGACCGAGGTCCTGACCCGCTTCCTGCGCGAGATCGCCGGCTGCGAGGAGCAGTGGTCGCCGCAGTCCGTCATCGCCGAGCAGGTCGCGGCGATCCGCGCCCAGGTCGGCGAGGGCCGGGTGATCTGCGGGCTCTCGGGCGGCGTCGACTCCTCGGTCGCGGCCCTGCTCGTCCACAAGGCGGTGGGGGAGCAGCTGACCTGCGTCTTCGTCGACCACGGGCTGATGCGGCTGAACGAGGCCGAGCAGGTGGTCGAGGCATTCGGCCAGTTCGGCATCCCGCTCGTCCACGTCGACGCCGAAGAGCGCTTTCTCGCCAGGCTCGCCGGGGTCGACGAGCCCGAGCGCAAGCGCAAGATCATCGGCGAGGAGTTCATCCGCGTCTTCGAGGAGGAGGCGGCGAAGCTCGACGAGGTCGACTTCCTCGTCCAGGGCACCCTCTACTCGGACGTGATCGAGTCGGGCGGCAGCGACCACGCGGCGACGATCAAGTCCCATCACAACGTCGGCGGCCTGCCCGACGACCTCGAGTTCGAGCTGGTCGAGCCGCTGCGGATGCTGTTCAAGGACGAGGTGCGAGCGGTCGGTGCCGAGCTCGGCATGCCCGAGCGGATGGTCTGGCGACAGCCCTTCCCGGGGCCCGGGCTCGGGATTCGCATCGTCGGCGGCGAGGTGAACAGGGAGAGGCTCGACATCCTCCGCGCCGCCGACGCGATCCTCCAGGAGGAGATCCGCGCCGCCGAACTCTACCGGCAGCTCTGGCAGTCCTTCTGCGTGCTCCCGGTCGTGCGCTCGGTCGGCGTGCAGGGGGACGGCCGCACCTACGCCTACCCGATCGTGATCCGCGCGGTGACCTCCGACGACGCGATGACCGCCGACTGGGCTCGCCTTCCCTACGACCTTCTGGAGCGGGTCTCGAACCGGATCATCAACGAGATCAAGGACGTGAACCGCGTCGCTCTCGATATCTCCTCGAAGCCTCCGGCGACTATTGAGTGGGAGTAATGGCGGGCCAGGGGTCCGCCTGGCGATTTCCTAGGCAACGGCCGTCTTCGCGAGACCGCAAAAACCCTTCTTCAAGGAGGGTTTTTGCGGTCTCGCGGACATGAGCCGAATGCCTTTCGCGGTTTCCATATCGATTCTCAGCCTCGTGCAGGCGGCGCTCGTCGCCTTGCCCCGGGCGCGGGGGTTCGCCTGGCTCGATGCCTTTCGCAGTCCCTGGTGGGCGCTGGTGCCGGCGCTCTCGATCGTCGTCGTGATCGGCATCGTCGGTTGGGAAGGCGAATCGGCGACGGTGCTCTCCTGGCTGGCGCTGGTCGCCGTGCCGCCCTTCGCGGCGCTGGCGCTCGGCCGGCTGGTGCACGGGGCTCGGCCGGAGTGGGGGGCGGCGGTCGCGCCGCTGTTCGTCATCGCCTGGGCCGCGCCGGGGTCGCTCCTCGGCGAGGCCGCGGCGACGGCGCTGACCGCGTTCGGCTGCATCGGGCTCGCCTGGCTGCTGGTCTCGGTGGCACCGGCGTTCTGGCTGAAGCTGGGGATCTACGCGATGGCGGCCGTCGACACCTGGTTCGTCGCGGGCAATCTTCTCCAGGGCCCCAATGCGACCCTCACCGCCGCGGCACCAAGCACCTTGCCGCGTCTGCAGGTGGTCCACTTCGGCGACGCGCTGATGGGATTCGGGGACTTCTTCGTCGCCGCCACGCTCGGTTGCTTGTTAGCTCTCTCGGCCCGTCGACAGCAGCTTTGGGGAGCTGCGCTCGTGGCTGCCCTGGGGCTCGGGTTCGACCTGCTCTTCTTTGCCGTCGACACGTTGCCGGCCACGGTCCCGGTCGCCCTAGCGTTGGCCCTGCTCGAGCTGTGGGACCGCCGCGTTAAGAGGGCGGTCGGGTGACCCTCCCAAAACGCTCGGCGGGAGTCTCGCTTGAGTGTTTTGGGAGGGCCACCCGGCCGCCCCACGATGCTACCTGGCGAAGTCCCGGATCGCCTTTGCCACTGCATCCGGACTGTCCTCCGGCGTGAAGCTGAAGGCATCATCGATGCGGACCATCTCCCCGCGCTTCAGTGCGCTCGCATAGCGTTCAGCGTGGGCGATAGGAAAGACCTCGTCCTCACGAGACCAGATCAGCTGCACCGGTAGGTCCGACGAAGAGATCAGCTGCTCTCCCGCGGCCCGGACCGGTGCGGTCGAGGTCGACGCCATCGCCTTGGCGACGTCATGGAGGACGCCGGTGTCGCGGCCGGCGGGGAGCGCATAGGAGTCGGAGATCTCGGCGTCGACCGGGCGCTTGAGCAGGAGGCCGTAGGCCGGCGGCGTGGCACGGATCTCCGGATCCTCCAACGCGCCGAGCAGCCGGCCGAGCAGTTCGGGATCGCGCGCCGCCGCCGGCAGGCCGTCGAAGGGAGGCGGCGGCCACTCGTCGTACGGCGTCTCGCAGGAGGTGAGGACGAGGCGCGAGACTCGCTCGCCGATTCGCTCACCGTGCTCGGCGAGCGCGATCTGCGAGTAGGCGCCGCCGGAGTCGTTGCCGACTAGCGTCACCTCGCTCAGCTCGAGCCGCTCGATCACGTCCGCGATCAGGGCCCCGACTCCGCTCGGGCTGAGATCGGCGTCGGCGTCCATCGGCGTCCGGTGCGAGCCGAGCGGCAGGTCGAGCGCCAGGCAGCGGAACTCGCCGTAGAGCAGTTCGATCACCTTGCGCCAGAGGTTCGCGTTCGCCAGCCAGCCGTGGGAGAAGACGAGCGTGGGGCCGGCGCCGCGCTCGAAGCACTCGATCGCCCCGCCGGGAACCTCGACCGACCGAGGCTCACCGAGTTGTGGCGAGCGCCAGCGGTGCTCGTCGCTCATCGCGCCGGAGCCGCGGAGCCCTCGAACGCGGCTTCCGCGAAGGGAACGAAGCGAGCCGCGAAGGCCCGGGGATCGCTCACCGCCGGCGCGTGGCCGGTATCGAAGACGGTGAGCTCGGCGCCGGGGATCGTCGTCGCCAGGCGGCGGCCGACCTTCAGCGGGATGACCGGATCGCGCTTGCCCCAGAGGATCAGGGTGGGCGCGGATATCGAGGGCGCTTCGGCGCGAAGGTCATGCTCGGGCGAGGTGAAGCTGCCCCACAGCTCGCTGACGGCGCGCAGGCCGGGATCCTCGCGGGTGGTCGCGATGCCGAGGTCGCGGACGCGACGGTCCTCGTCGCTCTGTGGGCGCATGTAGCGGTTGGCGAACCAGGGATAGATCGCGCGCAGGAAGCGCGGCTTCGCCATCAGGGCGCAGAAGGCGCGGACCTGCAGCGGGCGACCGAGGAAGCCGCCGCTGTCGACGAGGACGAGCCCGCGAACGAGCTCCGAGCGACGAATCGCCAGCCGGGCGGCGGCGAAGCCGCCGACCGAGTTGCCGACGAGGACCGCTCCCTCGGGAGCGAGGCGCTCGACCAGCTCCTCGGTCACGTCGGCGAATCGCATCGCCGTCGCGGGACCGCTGCCCAGCGGAGACTCGCCATGTCCCGGCCAGTCCGCGGCGATCGAGCGGAAGCGCTGCGGGAGGAGGGCACGCAGGCCGTCCCAGTCGTGGCGGTCGTGGGCGCCGCTGCTGAGCAGGACGACCGGGTCGGCCTCGCCGCGCTCGTCGTAGGCAATCGGTCCGCCGGCGGTCTCGAGCAGTGCCATCGGCGCGACCCTAGCACATGACTGACCGGTCGGTCATATTGGGTGACCGAGCGGTCAGATAGCCTGTCCGGCGTGTCCACCGAGGCTGTCACGGTCGCTGGGAACCGCACCCGCGAGGCGCTGCTCGATGCCGGCGTCGTCGTCGCCGAGCGGCAAGGGCTGAGTGGGCTCAGCGTCAACCACGTCGTCGCCGAGGCGGGCGTCGCCAAGGGCACCTTCTACGTCCACTTCGACGACCGCGCCGCCTTCGTCGATGCCCTGCACCAGCGTTTCCACGCGCGGGTCCAGGGCGCGGTGGTCGCCGCCACCGAGGGGTCCCCTCCCGGTGCGGATCGGATCGTCCGCGGCGTCGAGGCCTATCTCGATACCTGCTTGGAGGATCGAGCCGTGAAGGCGCTGGCGCTCGAGGCGCGCTCCGACCCCGACCTCGACGCCTCGATGTCGGCCAGGCACGAGCGCTTCGCCGCCACTGCGGTCCCCAGCTTCAAGGCGATGGGGTGGCCCGACGCAACCGCCGCCTCGCACCTGCTCGCCGCGATGACCGCCGAGATCGCGATCCGCGAGCTCGAGGCCGGCCGCCGTCTGCCGGCAGCGCGCCGCTCGCTGCGCCGTTTCGTCGGTCTCTGAGAGAAAACAAAAATGAATCCCATTTTGATTTAATCGCGGCGTGCTCGAGACTTTCCAGCTGCCCTTCGTCCAGCGCGGCCTGATCGAGATCCTGATCCTCTCGGTTCCGGCCGGGCTGCTCGGCACCTGGATCGTCATGCGCGGGCTGGCCTTCTTCTCGCACGCGGTCGGCACGGCAGCCTTCCCCGGACTGGTGTTGGCCGACGGGCTGGGCTTTGCCGCGCCGCTCGGGGCCTTCGCCGCCGCGCTCCTCTTCGCGATGGGCGTTTCGGCGCTGCGCGGCCGTCGCTCCGGCCAGGACACGGCCGTGGCGCTCGTCCTGGCCGGTTGTCTCGCCGCCGGTGTCATTCTCGCCAGCGACGTCTTCGGTTCGGGCTCGAATATCGAGACGCTGCTCTTCGGCAGCCTGCTGCTGGTCGACGCCGGCGACATCGGCCTCGCCGCGGGGGCGGCTGTGGCGACCTTGGTAGCCGGTGCCCTGCTCGGCCGCCACTGGCTACGCGCCGGCTTCGATTCGGGCCTGGCGGGCCCAGCTTGGCCGGACCCCCGGGTTTTCGACGCCGTCCTGATCGGTCTCGTCGCTTTCGCGACGGTGGCGGCTCTGACCGTGGTCGGGGCGCTTCTCGTCACCGCGCTCTTCCTGGTTCCTGCCGTCACCGCGCGGCTGCTCACCGACCGGTTGCGATCGTGGCAGTTGCTCAGCGTCGGCCTGGTCGCGCTCGAGGGTGTCGTGGGGCTCTGGCTCTCGGTCGAAACCGATGCGCCCCCCGGTGCGACGATCGCCTGTGTCGCGGGAGCGGGTTTTGTGGTTGTGGCCGCCGGGCAGGCCATCGCGCGGTTGCCGCGTCCTGCCGTCCTTGCGACCGCCGCGCTCGGCGCGCTGGCCTTGCTGGGGGTGGGCTGTGGCGCCTCCGGCGGTAGCGACAGCGGAAAGCTCGACGTGGTTGCGACCACGACTCAGATCGGCGACTTCGCTCGCGAGGTCGGTGGCAACGCGATCGAAGTCGACCAGATCCTCCAGCCCAATACCGACCCGCACGACTACGAGCCTCGCCCGAGCGATGTCAGCGGCGCCGCCGGCGCCTCGCTGGTCTTCGCCAGTGGCGACAACCTCGACAGTTGGGTGGGCCAGGTCGTATCCGACAGCGGCAGCGACGCCGAAGTCGTCGATCTCGGCGCGATCGTGCCGGAGCGCCTGCCCGGCGAGTCGTCCGGCGCGGAGGCATCGCGCTTCGATCCCCACTGGTGGCATGACCCGCGCAACGCGGAGGCAGCGGTGAAGAAGATCGAGAGCTCCCTGGCGGCAGCAGACCCCGCCCACAAAGCGCTCTTCGAACGCAACGCCGACGCCTATCTGGGCAAGTTGAGGGCGCTCGACGCGGGAATCGCCAAATGCATCGACTCGGTCCCCTCGAAGCAGCGCAAGCTGGTCACCGACCACGACGCGTTCGGTTACTTCGCCAACCGCTACGGGATCGAAATCGTCGGCGCGGTGATTCCCTCGCAGACCACCCAGGCGCAGGCATCGGCCAAGGATCTGAGCGAACTGGCGAAGACCGTCGAAAGGGAGCACGTCAAGGCGATCTTCCCCGAGAGCTCGCTGAGCCCGAAGGTGGCTGAAGCGATCGCGCGACAGACCGGCGCCTCCTCCGACCACACCCTCTACGGCGATTCCCTCGGGCCGCAGGGCTCCGACGGAGCGACCTACCTTTCGATGGAGGAGGCCAACGCGGACGCGATGGTCCGCGGCTTCACCGACGGGCGGCGTGGATGCAGGCCGAGCCCCTGATCGAGGCGTCCGGCCTCGCGGTCGGCTACGGCGGCGAGGCGGCGATCTCGGGGGTCTCCTTTGCCCTGCGTCCGGGCGAGACGATGGCCCTGCTGGGGCCCAACGGCGGTGGCAAGACGACTCTGCTGCGGGCGCTGCTCGGCGAGCTGTCTCCGTTGGCGGGCACGCTGCGCGTCGGCGCCCGCTGCGCGACCGTGCCGCAGACGGAGCGCTCGCAGCTCGACTATCCCGTCTCGGCGCTCGACGTCGCGGCGATGGGAGCTCTCTCCAGGCTTCCCTGGTGGCGCCGTCCCGGTCGTCGCGATCGGGAGATCGCGGCCGATTCACTGCGCCAGGTCGGCCTCGACGGACTCGCAGACGAGACGTTCGGCAAGCTCTCGGGCGGCCAGCGCCAACGCGTTCTGATCGCGCGCAGCCTGGTCCAGGACGCTCGAATCCTGCTGCTCGACGAGCCCTTCTCCGGCCTCGATCGTCCCAGCTCGGAACGCCTCGAAGCCTTGATCGGATCGCTCGCCGGGGAGGGTCGCGGTGTGGTGGTCGCCACCCACGACCTCGAGCAGGCCCAGCGCTGGGACAGCGTGCTCTGCCTCAATCGCGATCAGATCGCGGTTGGCCCGCCGCAGCGGGCGCTCGACGTCGACGTGCTCGAAGCGACCTACGGCGGCGCCATCGTCGAGCTGCCCGGCTCCGGTCGCCGAGCTGTCCTGCCGCCCCACCATCACAACCATCCTCACTGAGATGCTCGAGCCGTTTCAGGAAGAGTTCATGCGCCGCGCGATCGCCGAGATGGCTCTGCTCGGGGTCGCGGGTGGGGCAATCGGGTGCTGGGTCGTCCTCTATCGACTCTCCTACGCCACCGAGTCACTGGCGCACTCGATCCTGCCCGGTCTCGTCCTCGCTGCCCTGGCGGGCGTGCCGCTGCTGCTCGGCGGCGCGCCCGCGATCGTGATCGCCGGCCTGGCGATCATCGTGGTCGCACGGGTTCCAGGCATCAGTCGTGAGGTCGCGGTCGGGGCTGTCGTCACGACCATGTTCGGGCTTGGGGCCCTGTTGGCGCTTTCGCCAAAGTCACCGCCCGGAATCCAGGAGCTTCTCTTCGGCGACATCCTCGGGCCCTCGAATGGCGACCTGCTGGCGGCCGCGCTGCTGGTCGCCGCGGTGACGACCGCCCTTCCGCTCATGCACGGTCGGCTACTTGCCGTGGGATTCGACCGCAACGCTGCCAGGTCCCTTGGCGCTTCGCCCGCGGTGGCCGAAGCGGTCCTGATCACCCTGCTCGCGGTTGCGATCGTCGTCGCCGTCCAGGGCCTCGGGAACCTGCTCGTCGTCGCCGTCTTCGTGGGGCCGGCGGCCGCCGCTCGCAATCTGACCGAGCGGATCGTGCCGATGATCGGGCTTTCCATCGTTATCGCGCTGGCTGCCGGCCTCGCCGGCCTCTATCTCTCCTATTACGCCGGGACCGCCGGGGGCGCCTCGGTGACGCTTGCGATCGTTGCGGCATATTTGCTGTCTCTGCCGGCAGGGCACCTGACCGCGCGGTTTCGGGACACGGCTCCAATGCCGGCTACGATCGAATGATGTCCGTCGCGACTGACATGGCTTGGGCCGAGCACGCGCTCGAGGCTCTTCACGGTGCCGGTTACCGCCGGGGGGGTGCCCGCACGGCGGTTGTCGAAGCGCTGGCACGTCACGACTGCGCGGTGACCGCATTGGAGCTGGACGACGAACTTCGTCGGCGAAAGGCCGGGGTGGGGCGGGCGAGCATCTATCGCTCGCTGGAGCAGCTGGAGGAGTTGGGCGTGCTGAAGCGGCTCGAGGTCTCACGGGGAATGTCCAGCTACGAGCGGGTCGTGCAGAGCGGGCATCACCACCATCACGCGATCTGTCGCAGCTGCGGTCGGCTGGAGGCATTCGAGGATCCCGGGCTCGAGCGGGCGATTGCCCGTGCCGCGGGCAGGGTCAGCGTCGACGTCGCCGAGCACGAGGTCGTCCTGCGCGGCCTCTGCGAGCGCTGCGCCCCCTGAGCGCCGCTACCTGGTTGCCGTCGCGTGGCTCGATGCGGCCTGCGCGGTGTTGGAGCCGGGCCCGTTCGGCGCCATGTGGCTCCCCAAGGCGAGGACGCCGGCGGCGAGGATCGCCCCGGTGGCCAGCTTGAGTCGGCGAGGCGTCATCCACCTCGGCTGGTGGGTCGCCAGCCAGGCCCGCATCCCGGTTGCCGTCGCCCCGGCGGTCATCGCCGAGGCCATGCACTGCATGCACATGCCGACCAGGGTACTACCGGCTCAGCTGTATTCGTCCCACTCTTCGAGATAGGGCAGCGGGTCGATCGGGCTGCCGCCTTCGTACCAGCCGGGAGCGGTCCAGATCTCGAAGTGCAGGTGGCAGGCCGTCGCGTCGCCGGTCTGACCGACGAGCCCGATCGGTTCGCCGGTGCGGACCGTTGCTCCCTCCTGCAGCGGCGAGGGTTCGAGCAGGTGCATGTAGGCGAAGTCGAAGCCCGTTCCCTTGCCGTCGATGACGATGTAGTTGCCGGCGGCGCCCTCGTAGCCGGAGTACTGGACCGTGCCGCCGCGGGCGGCGACCAGCGGCGTCCCGCACTTGGCCATCACGTCCTGTCCCTCGTGGGTGTGGCCCGCGCGGGCGGCGCCGAACCGACCGGCCGCGCCACCGTAGTCGTGGGGGCCGAGTATCGGGAAGGCGTAGCGGTAGAGGTCGAAGCCAAGGCTGAGCGGTTCAGCGGTAGAGGAAGTCGCGCGGCGCGCAAAGCTGCCGCCGCTCTGAGAGACGATGCGGAATGAGTAGTGACCGTTGCGGGCGGGCTTGCCGCTGCCGTCGGTCCCGTCCCAGCGGACGCTGTCGGGCGTTTCCGGGGCGATGTCGTTGCGGTAGAAGCTCTTCACGACTTCGCCGCTTTCGCCGACGACGTCGATGCGAAGGTCGTTGCTCGCCTGGTCGCTGCCGATTTCGTAGCGCAGGCGCGGCGCGCGGGCGCTGTAGTAGAACGACTTGCGGGGCCAGGTCTTGGCCGAGACGAGGCTCAGCGTGCCGGCGCTCGGCGCAGGGTCCGGCGCGCCGCTGACGCTGGGTGGCGGCGGGGCGCTGCCGGCCGGGGTCGGGGCGCCACCGGTGAGCGCCAGGGCCGGCGTCGCGAAGCAGGCGAGATAGATCGCCAGTGCGATTGTCGACATCGATCCACCAAGCCAAGGCCCGGCGCCGGCTCTGCTGCGTGCCACGTGCCCTCTCTTTCGTTCGCCTGCGGAGTTAGCTGTCGGGCTCGCGCTGAAAGAGATGCGCTACGGACATGAACTTCGTCCGATTCGCCCCTGGGACCTGCAAGGCCCCTACGGTTCCTCCGCTCCCATCCGCTGTGCGGCTGGGATTCGGCTGTTGCTGGCGCGGCAGTATAGACAGCGCCCCGGTTGCGGGACGGGCCGTGCGCGCGGAGGCGAGTTGACGGCTATCATCCCGGAGCCGCTGGGGCTCCCCCGCGGCTTTTCTCTGATGAAGACCTACGTAGCCAAACCTTCCGACCGCGAGCGAAACTGGCTCGTCGTCGATGCCGAGGGCCAGACCCTGGGCCGTTTGGCGACGCGGATCGCCGATGCCCTGCGCGGCAAGCGCAAGCCCGAGTACACCCCGCACGTCGACACCGGCGACTTCGTCGTCGTCGTCAACGCGGAGAAGATCCGGGTGACCGGGAAAAAGATGGAGCAGAAGCGCTACTGGCGCCACAGCGGCTACCCGGGTGGGATCAAGTCCCGCACCCTCGCCGAGATGCTCGACCGCCGCCCCGAGGAGGTGATCCGCAAGGCGGTGAAGGGAATGCTTCCCCGCAACCGCCTCGCCCGCAAGCAGCTGACCAAGCTCAAGGTCTATGCCGGGCCGGATCATCCGCACGCGGCGCAGAAACCACAGCCGATGGAGACGACTTGATGGCAGACGAGCAGAAAGACTTGGAGACTCCGGAGACGCCTGAGAAGGCCTCGACCACCGAGGGCTCGGACGCGTCAGCCGCGGGCCCTGTCGCGGGGCAGGAGTCTCCGGCTCACCCGCCGGAGACCCCAGACCCCACGCCACCCACGGGTGAGGAGCCTGAGGGACAGGCTCAGGACGAGGCGCCTGTAGAGGAGCCTGCCGAGTCTCCTGTTGCTGAGCAGGAGGAGGCTGAGCCCGAGGCTGTCGAGGAGCCTGAGGAGCCGAAGGCTGAGAAGAAGAAGGACGCGATTCCCGGTGCCGACCTCGAGCCGATCGCCGTCGAGACCGACGAGCGGCCGCTCAGTGCCGAGGAGCAGGCGCGCAAGGAAGCCGAGGAAGAGGAGCAGCGGGCGCGTGAGGCTGCGCTCGTCGGCGACTCCGACGACGAGGAGCAGGCGGCGAGCCGGGCTCCCGCCAAGATCGAGGGCGACACCCGCTTCCTGGCCACCGGCAAACGCAAGAACGCGATCGCTCGCGTAACCCTGCTGGCCGGCGGCGGCGAGTTCACGATCAACGGGCGCCCGATCGAGGAGTTCTTCCCGCGGCCGCTGCACCAGACGACCGCGCGTCAGCCGCTCGCGATCACCGGCTACGAGGGCAACGTCGACGTCCGCGTCCGGGTCCACGGCGGCGGCGTCAGCGGACAAGCGGGCGCCGTGCGCCACGGCATCTCACGGGCGCTGATCGAGGTCGACCCCGAGCTCCGTGGCGAGCTCAAGCGGCGCGGCTTCCTCACCCGCGATGCGCGCGCCAAGGAGCGCCGCAAGGCGGGGCTCAAGAAGGCCCGCAAGCGGCCGCAGTTCAGCAAGCGCTGAGCGGGCCGCTGTGAGCACGGAGCGCAAGCTCTTCGGAACCGATGGGGTCCGAGGGGAGGCTGGAACGTTCCTCACCGCGGAGCTCGCCCTGGCTCTCGGCCGCGCCGCGACCGCCTCGCTCGAGGCCACGCGGCCGCAGGTACTGATCGTCCGCGATACCCGCGAGTCGGGCCCGATGCTCGAATCGGCGCTCGCCGCCGGGGTCGCCGAGGCCGGCGGCGACGCGCTGCTCGCCGGCGTGCTGCCGACGCCCGCAGCCGCGGTTCTCGTCCGCCGCCTCGGGCTCGATCTCGCCGCCGTCGTCTCCGCCTCCCACAACCCTTACCGGGACAACGGCATCAAGTTCTTCAGCGCTCAGGGGACCAAGCTGGCCGACGAGACCGAGGCCCGGATGGAGGCCGTGCTCGAGGCCGGGCCCCGCCCCGCCGAGCCGGGGCACGTGCGCGAGCTGGACGGAGGCGCCGAGGACTACATGCGTGCCCTCGAGGCCGCTTTCCCGCTCGATCTTTCCGGAATCAAGGTCGCTCTCGACTGCGCCAACGGCGCCACCTACCGGGTCGCGCCGGCGATCTTCGAGCGCCTCGGCGCCGAGGTCCACGCGGTCGCCGTCGAGCCCGACGGACGCAACATCAACGACGGCTGCGGCTCGACCCACCTCAGCCACCTGGCCAAGCACGTCGCCTCCTCGGGGGCCACGGTCGGCTTCGCCTTCGACGGCGACGGCGACCGTGTCCTCGCCGTCGACGGCAGCGGCCGCGAGCACGACGGCGACGAGCTGATCGCCCTGCTGGCGCGAGGGCAGGCCGAGCGTGGCGAGCTCGGCGGCGGCGTTGCCGTGACGGTGATGAGCAACTACGGCTTCCATCAGGCTATGCAGGCCGCGGGGGTCGAGGTCTCCGTGACCAAGGTCGGCGACCGCTACGTGCTCGACGAGTTGCGCGAGCGCGGCTGGGCCCTCGGCGGCGAGCAGTCGGGCCACATCATCGACATGCGCTTCGCCGCCACGGGCGACGGGATCGCCGCCGCGCTGATGACGATGCGCGAGCTCGGCGACCGCGATCTGGCCTCGGTCGAGGCGATGGAGAAGCTGCCGCAGAAGCTGGTCAACGTCGAGGTCGCCGACCGCGAGGCAATCGCCGGCGCCACCGCTGTCTGGGAGGCCGTCGAGCGCGAGGACGGCGAGCTCGAGGGGCGCGGCCGCGTCCTCCTGCGCCCCTCCGGCACCGAGCCGCTGGTCCGCGTCATGGCCGAGGCGCCGAGTGCCGAGGAGGCCGAGGCGGTCTGCAAGCGCCTTGCCGACCTGGTTCGGCAAGAGCTGGGCTGAAGCAAGTCACCGTCTACCCTTGACGACCTTCTATGTGCGGAATCGTCGGATATGTCGGTGGGCGCCCCTGCCGCGACCTCTTGGTCGCCGGCCTGGAGAAGCTCGAATACCGGGGGTATGACTCCGCCGGCGTCTCGGTGATCGAGGACGGAAGCGTCGACAGCGTCCGTGCGGTGGGCAACCTCGCCAACCTGCGTGCCGCGATGGACGAGCAGAAGGACGGCGGCGGGGTCGCCGTGGCCGCTGTTCCGGCGACGACCGGCGTCGCCCATACGCGCTGGGCCACCCACGGAAAGGTCACCGAGGAGAACGCCCACCCGCACAGCGACACATCCGACCGGGTCCACATCGTCCTCAACGGAATCGTCGAGAACCACGCCAAGCTGCGTGCCCGGCTCGAGTCCGAAGGCCAGGAGTTCAGCTCCGAAACCGACGCCGAGGTGGTCGCCCACCTGATCGCCCAGCACTACGACGGCGATCTGGCGGCTGCGGTCCGCGCCGCCTTCGCAGACCTGCGCGGTCACTACGCCTTCGTCGCCATGCACGCCGACCGCCCCGACCAGCTCGTCGGGGCGCGCAAGGAGTGCCCGCTGGTCGCTGGCGTCGGCGAGGGCGAGAGCTTCCTCGCCTCGGCGATCCCCGCCTTCCTCGCCGAGACGCGGCGGGCGGTCGCGATCGAGAACGACGAGGTCGTCACGATCGACGCCTCCGGGGTGACGATCACCGACGCCGAGGGCAACCCGGTCGAACGCGCAGCGGAAGAGATCGATTGGGACGAGGCCGCCGCCGAGAAGGACGGTTATGAGACCTTCATGCTCAAGGAGATCCACGAACAGGCGGACGCCGTCGCCGAAACGATTGCCGACCGCCTGCCCGGCGACGACGGGGTGGACTTCTCCGAGGTCGAGCTCGACGACGACTTCCTGCGCGGTCTGAAGCGGATCGTGATCGTCGCCTGCGGCACCTCCTACCACGCGGGCCTGGTCGGCCGCTACGCGATCGAGGAGTGGGCGCGGGTGCCGGTCGAGATGGACATCGCCTCCGAGTACCGCTACCGCAACCCGGTGGTGGGGGAGGGCGACCTGGTGATCGGCATCACCCAGTCCGGCGAGACCGCCGACACGCTGGCGGCGATGCGCCTCGCCCGCGAGCGCGGCGCCACCGTCCTGGCGATCACCAACATCCTCGGCAGCCAGGCCACCCGCGACGCCGACGCCATCCTCTACACCCGCAGCGGCATGGAGATCAGTGTCGCCGCGACCAAGACCTTCGTCGCCCAGGTTGCGGCGATGTACCTGCTGGGGCTGAGGCTGGCCGAGCTGCGCGGCACGCTGCCGGCCGAGCGCATCACCGAGCTGATCGCCGAGATGAAGTCGCTGCCCTCGAAGGTCGAGACGACGCTGACCGGCTGCGAGGAGCGCGTGCGCGAGGTCTCGGGAGCCTTTTCCGACCGGCAGTTCTTCCTCTACCTCGGCCGCCACATCGGCCTGCCGGTCTGCCTCGAGGGGGCGCTGAAGCTGAAGGAGGTCTCCTACATCCCGACCGACGCCTACGCCGCCGGTGAGATGAAGCACGGCCCGATCGCCCTGCTCGACGAGTCGACGCCGGTCGTCTGCGTGGCGACCGAGAGCCCGGTCCTCGGCAAGGTCCTCTCCAACGTCGAAGAGGTGCGGGCCCGGGGGGCCGAGACGATCGCGATCGTCACCGCGGGCGACGAGAAGGCGACCGACGTCGCCGATCAGACGATCGAGGTCGCCGCCACCGACTGGATCCTGCAGCCGATCCTGGCGATCCTGCCCTTGCAGCTGCTTGCCTACGACATCGCCCGCGCCCGCGGCCTCAACGTCGACCAACCCAGGAATCTGGCCAAGACCGTTACGGTCGAGTGACGGCGCCGCTAGGATGCCGGGCCGCGTGAAGCCTCGTCCCCTCTTTGCGGCGCTCGCGCCGGCCGCCCTGATCGCCTTCGCCATCGGCTGCGGCAGCAGCGGCTCCTCGGGCTCTCAGGTCGCCGAGCTTGCCCCTCCCGGCGCTCCCGTCTTCGTCGAAGGCACGCTGCAGCCGGAAGGCGAGCTGAAGTCGAACACCGAAGCGATCGCCGAGCAGGTCGCCGGAATCGACAACCTCGGCGAGTACGTCGTCGAAAAACTCGAAAGCTCGGCGCGCGACGACGGCGAACCGGTCGACTTCGCCAAGGAAATCGAACCCTGGCTGGGCGAGCGTGCCGGCGTCTTCTTCGAGCAGGTCGAAGAAGGCAACGAACTCAGCGGGGCCGGCACGATCGTCGAATCGACCGATACTGCCGCGACCCAGGAATTCGTCGACAAGCACAAAGAAGACAACGAAGGCAACGTCGTCGGCCTGGTCGGCGACTTCCTCGTCGTCGCCGAAGATCAGAAGGTCTTCGACGAAGTCGAAGAAGCCTCTGAAGGCGAATCGCTGGCTGCGGAAGACACCTTCTCCAAGGCGATCTCAGCCGCTTCGGACGGCAGCCTCGCCGATGTCTTCGTCGACGTCGGCAAGCTGATCGACCAGTCCGGCGGGCAGATCGACCCGACGGCACGCCAGATCCTGCAGAACGCCGGCATCGACCCCAGCGAAGCGACCGCGGTTGCCAGCGTCGTGCCGGGATCCGACCAGGTCGCGGTCGAATTCAGCAGCGACCTGGCCGGCCAGGAAGCGCCGACCGGGGACGCGTCGGCTCTGCTCGGTGAACTGCCGGGCGACGCCTTCGCGGGTATCGCCGTCTCCGGCTTCGGCAAGCAGCTCAACGAGGCGATCGACAGCCTCGACAAGCAGGGCATCCCGGGCACGATCCCGCCGAACCAGCTGAAGAAGGGTCTGAAGCAGCTCGGCATCGACCTCGAAGGCTTCGCCAACTCCGTCCAGGATGCCGGTGTCTTCGCGACCGGTAACAGCAAGAGCAGCCTCGGCGGTGCTCTCGTGCTCAGCACCAAGGGAACGAACGCGACCAGCACGGTCTCCAGCATCGTCACCCTGTTGCGCAGCGCCCACGTCGAAGGCGTCAGCGTGCTCGGCGGCAAGTACGCCGGCTTCTCGGTCCACAGCGCAGAACTCGGCAACAAGCCGATTGTCGTCGCCGCCAAGGAAGGGCGACTCGCGATCGGCTACGGCCTGCCGGCGACGCTCGAAGGCCTGCTCGCGGGGAGCAAGGGCAAGACGCTCTCCGAAGACCCCGCCTACAGCGACGCGGTCGACTCGCTCGGCGACACGCCGATCGCCGGCTTCGCCGACGGCCCGGCCGCGCTCAGCCTCGCCGACGCGCTGATCCCCGGCTCCGACGAAGGCTTCGAAGAAGCGAAGAAGTACCTGAAGAGCATTCGCTTCCTCGCCCTCGGCTCCGCCAGCCAAGACGAACTGGCGACGGCGAAGCTGATCATCGGCTTGAAGTAGCTCAGGTCAGGCTGAGCTGGCGTCGCTCGCGGACGATGCGGAAGGGATCGTCGGCCTCGCGCGGGGGGCGCCTGGCGCGTATCGCTTCATGTAGCGCTTGCGGCTCGTCGCCGGCCAGGTAGTAGCGGGCGCGCCGCTCGCCCACCGTGCGCAGCAGGCCGAGGTCGACCATCCTCATCAGGTCGCGCGATGCGCTCTGCTTGCTGATCTCCTCCCCCGCCATCGCCAAGCCGGCGCTCTGGTAGCTGCTGCGCCTGATTCGCAGCCCGTAAGCGGTGTCGACGAGTGCCGCGGCGCAGCGTTCCGGCAGACCGCTGCCTTCGGCCAGCTCGACACAGCCGTTCCAAAGCTCCTCGGCCTCGACGCGGCGTCGTTGCAGGGTTCGGATCTGGAGGAAGTGGGCGCGCAGGCAGAAGCGAATCCAGGGGCGCGCGTCGCGATCTGGATGCCATGAGCCGCCCCCGACCTCCCCGAGCACGTCGTAGTAGGCCTGCGTATTGCGGCCGAGGAACTCCTCGATGCTCGAGAAGACGGGCGCCAGGACACGATCGCGGGCGAGGACCAGCGTCTGCAGGCATCGCGCCATGCGGCCGTTGCCGTAGCTGTACGGATGGATCAGAGTCAGATTCAGATGCGCCATCGCGGCCTTGACGAGCACCGGGCTCTCGTCGCGGCGGAGCTCGCCCAGCATCGCGGCGATCAGCGGCGACACGTCGTCGCCCGGCGGTCCTTCGTAGACCGTCCTCCCCTCGTGGTCGACGACGTAGACGTCGCCGGGGCGCCATCGCCCCGGGTTCTTTCGCAGATCGTGCTTGATCATCATGAAGTGCAAGCTCTTCAGCAGGCCCTCGTCGACCTCGAGCCTCTCGTCACCGGCGATCTGCAGGACGTAGGTCATCGCGTCGCGGTAGCCCGCCAGCGCGAGCTGGGTCTCGTCGTCGGCGCCGAGGGTCGGCTCCCCCTCGACCGCGGCGACCACGTCGTCGAGCGAGGCGTTGTATCCCTCAATGCTGTTGGACCCCTGGACCGCGCGGGCGAACGCCATCTTCCTCAGCGATCCGAGCCAGCGACGGGGCTCCGCGACCCGGTTGTGAAGCTCGTCGCGAAGCTCCGCGATCAGGTCGAGAACGTCGTGCTCGTCCTCGCATAGGTCTGGGGTGGTAAAGACCATGACATTTACAAAGTATCAAACTATGACATTTTCTAAATATCACCGACTCATCGAGTCAGGGCGGTTGCGTGCTCGCCGGTCGAGGCGCGTAGGCTCTCGCCAAATGGAGACCTGGCTCGAACCCCTCTACGACGCCGACGGCATGCGGGCCGTCGATCGTTGGGCGATCGAGGACCAGGGGGTGCCGTCGCTGGAGTTGATGGAGGCGGCGGGGCGGGCGATTGCCGACGCTGTTGGGAAGCTATCGCCGGAGGGGCCGGTGCGGGTCGTCTGCGGCAAGGGCAACAACGCCGGCGACGGCTTGGTCGCCGCCAGGTACCTGCGCGAGGCAGGCTTCGCGGTCGAGGCGCTGCTGCTCTGGCCGGCCGATGAGTTGAGCGGCGACGCGGCCGCCAACCTGGAGCGCTTTGCGGCTGAGCATGTGGACGGCGACCTCGCTCCGCGACTGGCGAGCTCGGGCGCGATCGTCGACGCGATCTTCGGCACCGGGTTCTCGGGTGAGCCGCGCCAACCCGCTCTGGCCGCGATAGAAGCGATCGACGCCTGTGACTCGCAAGTGGTCGCCTGCGACATCGCCTCCGGCGTCGACGCCTCGAGCGGCGAGGTCACGGGGGCGGCGGTCGAGGCGGACGTGACCGTCAGCTTCCACGCCGCCAAGCTCGGACACCGGGTCGCGCCCGGCAAGTGGCACAGCGGCGAGCTGCGCGTGGCGCCGATCGGGATCCCGTCGGGCGCACCCGCTCGGCCCGCTGCCGGAACGATCGGCGCCTCGGTGCTGGAGCTGGCGCCGCGCCGTGGCGCTCGCTCGACCAAGTTCAGCTCCGGGCAGGTGACGATCGCGGGCGGCTCGCGCGGGCTCACCGGCGCCGTGCAGATGTCTTCGCTGGCCGCAATCCGGGCCGGCGCCGGCTACGCGACGGTGGCGGTCCCGGCTGACCTCGAGCCGATCTTCGAGCAGGGCCGGCCGGAGGTGATGTCGGTCGGCTGTCCCGGTGGCGACGGCTGTCTGGCGCCGGGCTCCGCCAAGTCGTTGCTGGGTGCCTTCGAGCGCGCCGCCGCTGGCGTTTTGGGCCCAGGCCTGGGCCGCGATCCCGGCTCGGTCGAGCTTGCCCGCGAGGTTCTGGCCGCGATCGAGGCGCCTCTGGTCCTCGACGCCGACGGCCTCAACGCGTTCGCCGGTGAGCTGGGCGGGATCGCGGCGCGCGGCGCGCCGACGCTGCTCACCCCACACGCAGGAGAGTTGGGCCGGCTGCTCGCCCGCTCTTCGGAGGAGATCTCCGCGCATCGCCTCGAAGCGGCACGGGAGGTGGCCCGCGAAGCCGAAGCGGTGGTGGTGCTGAAGGGCGACGACACGATCGTCACCGACGGCGAGCGCGTCGCCATCAACGCACTGGCAGCGCCCGCGCTTGCCACCGCGGGCACCGGGGATGTCCTCTCCGGCATCGCCGCGGCGCTGTTGGCACGCGGCCTCGAGCCCTTCGCCGCCGCCTGCGCGGCGGTCCTCGCCCACGCACGCGCGGGTCGCGATGCCGCCCTCCGCATCGGCGCCGCCGAGTCGGTCATCGCGGGCGACGTGATCGACTCGATCCCGGTGGGGATGCGTCCCGACTCCCGCGTCGAATAATCTCGCCGGGATGAAGACCGCCGCCGAGATCATGGACAGCTCAGTGCCGAGCGTCTCTCCCGACGCCGACGCCCGCAGCGCGATCGAGCTGTTGGCCAAGACCGAGAAGGGGGCGATCCCGGTCGTAGACGAGGGGGGCAAGGTCGTCGGCATCGTCAGCGAGTCCGACCTGATCCTCAGCGAAGAGGAGTCCGACCTCCACCTGCCGCACTACCTCAACATCATGGGGGGCGTCGTCTTCGTCGGCTCGATGAAGGGCTTCGAGAAGCGGCTCGACAAGGCGTTCGCGACCAAGGTCTCGGAGCTGATGACCGCCGATCCGGTCGTCGTCAACGACTACTCCAGCGCCGAGACCGTGGCGCGGAGGATCGCCGACGAGCACCACAACCACCTTCCCGTGGTCGACGACGAGGGTCGCTTCGTCGGAATGGTCACGCGGGCCGACGCGCTGGCCGCGCTCGTCGAGTAGCCATGCTGCGGGCGGTCGCCCGGATCGACGCCGGCGCGGTGCGGCAGAACTGCGCCCGGCTGAAGGCCGAGCTCAGCGAGGCGGAGCTCTGTGCGGTGGTCAAGGCCGATGGCTACGGGCATGGCGATGAGGCTTGCGCCGAGGCGGCCCTTGCGGGCGGAGCGACGCGGCTGGCGGTGGCGACCGCAAGCGAGGCGGAGCGCCTCGGCCGTCGCCTGGCTCACGTTCCCCTCTTGACGATGGGCGCTCTGGCGCCCGAGGAGCTCGATATCGCGCTCGAGGCGGGATCCGAGCTGGCTGTCTGGCGGCGCGGCTTCCTCGACCTCGTCGCGGCGCGGGCCCGTGCCCACGGGCGTCCGGCCCGGGTGCACGTCAAGTACGACAGCGGCATGGGTCGGCTCGGCAGTCGCGACCCCGAGGACGTGCTCGATCTGCTCCGTGCCTGCGCCGAGAGCGCCGACCTCGAGCCCGCCGGCGTCTGGACCCACTTCGCCACCGCCGACGAACCGGAGTCGAGCTTCTTCGCGGAGCAGCTCGACCGTTTCACCTCGCTGGCCGAGGCGGCCAAGGACGAGTTCCCGACGATCGTCGTCCATGCCGCCAACAGCGCCGCGGTGTTCCGCGAGCGCCGCTCGCACTTCGACATGGCGCGCTGCGGCGTGGCCGTCTACGGCCTCGACCCCTTTCAGGGCGACCCGGCTGAGCGGGGGCTGCAGCCGGCGCTTTCACTGCGCTCCTACGTTGCCGACGTCAAGCCCTTCGAGGCGGGCGACAGCGCCGGGTACGGCCAGACCTGGCGAGCCGAGCGCGATACCTGCGTCGGCGTGCTGCCGTTGGGCTACGGCGACGGCGTTCGCCGCGGCCTCTCCAACAACGCCGAGGTGCTGATCGACGGCCGTCGCTTCCCCCTGGTCGGCACGGTCTCGATGGACAACGTGACGGTCGATCTCGGTCCCGACACCGACGTCGAGGCGGGCGCCGAGGCGGTGCTGATCGGCTCGCAGGCCGGCGAGACGATCCTCGCCGAGGATCTGGCAAAGCGACTGGGCACGATCAACTACGAGATCACCTGCGGGATCTCAGCTCGCGTGCCCAGGGTGCGGGCTTGAGCCTCGCCGAGAGCCTCGAGGCCGCGTCGCTGGTCGCCTTGGCCCGGCGCGCGCTGGTCGAGGAAGATGCGGAGGTCTGGATCGCCGGGGGCGCCGTGCGCGACGCTGCCCTGGGTCGCGAGGTCACCGACCTCGACCTCGCCGTCGTCGGCGATCCCGAGCGGGCGGCAAAGGCGGTTGCGCGCAAGGGCGACGGGCACGCGTTCGAGCTCTCGGCCGAGTTTGCGACCTGGCGGGCAGTCGCCCGCGACGGCGGCTGGCAGGTCGACGCCACGGCGCTGCGTGGCGAGACGATCGAGGCGGATCTGGCAGCGCGCGACTTCACCCTCGGGGCGGTCGCCGTTCCACTCACCGGAGGGGACCCGATCGATCCCTTCGGCGGCCTTGACGATCTGCGCCGGCGCCTGCTGCGCGTCGTCAGCGAGGGCAGCTTTCGCGCCGACCCGCTGCGCCTGCTGCGGGCGGCCCGCCTCGCCGCCGATCTCGGGTTGGAGGTCGATCCCGGCACGGTCGCTCTGGCGAGGGCGGAAGCGCGGCTCGCCACCGAATCCGCGGGCGAGCGCCAGCTTGCCGAGCTGCGGCGGCTGATCGGCGGCCCGGACCCGCTGCGCGGCATCGCGCTGCTCGACGAGCTCGGCCTCACCGCCGTCGTCCTGCCCGAGCTGGAGGCTCTGCGCGGGGTCGGACAGGGACCCAACCATCACCTCGACGTGCACGGCCACACCCTGGCTGTGCTGGAGCAGACGCTCGAGGTCGAGTCCGACCTGGAGCGCTTCGCCGGCGAGCGCGCGGCCGAGACCCGCGACCTGCTCGACGAGCCGCTCGCCGACGAGATGAGCCGCGGTACCGCACTGCGCTTCGGCGCCCTCCTGCACGACTTCGGCAAGCCGGCGACCAGAGGCGAGCGCGATGGCTATGTGACCTTCATCGGCCACGACAGCATCGGCGTCGAGATCGTCGCCGGGATCTGCCGGCGGCTGCGGGCAAGCAGCCGACTCACCCGCCACCTGCAGGGCTTGACGCTGCACCATCTGCGCCTCGGCTTCCTCGTCCACGAGGCGCCGCTGCCGGCGCGACGCATCCACGAGTATCTGCGCGCGACCGAGCCCGTCGGCGCCGACGTCACCCTGCTCACCGTCGCCGACCGGCTCTCCGCTCGGGGCAGCGGCCCATTTGCCACCGAGGAGGCGATCGAGGCGCATCTCTCCCTGGCGCGGCAGATGCTGGCAGCGGCGCTCGACTGGCATCGCCAGGGCCCGCCCGAGCCGCTCCTGCGTGGCGACGAGCTGGCCGCTGAGCTTGGCATCGCGCCGGGACCCGAGCTGGGCAACCTGCTGGCCGAGATCGAGGCAGCCCAGTACGCGGGGGAGGTGAGCACGCGCGAGGAGGCTCTCGACCGTGCCCGCCGGGTGCGCGGTTAGGTCTTGGGCCATGGTGCGGGTTATCCACGCACCCGGATGACGTCGCATGCCGGCGCTGGATCGCCACCCACGGTCTTGCGGGTAGTAACCACTACCTGCTTCGCCCGCGTGCGGCGCCCAGCTTGGCCTGCAACGCCCCCGTGTACGCGCCTAACCCGCACCATGGCCCAAACGTCAGGTACGCTGCTCGCCGCATGGGCAAAGAGGAGAAGATCGAGATGGAGGGCGAGATCACCGAGGCCCTCCCCAACACGATGTTCCGGGTCAAACTCGACAACGACCACGAGGTCCTCGGCCACATCTCGGGCAAGATGCGCCGCCACTACATCCGCATCCTCCCCGGCGATCGGGTGAAGATCGAGCTGTCCCCTTACGATTTGGATCGCGGTCGCATCACCTATCGCTACAAATAGTGGGCGGACGCTGCAAACCGGCGCATCTCGGGGTCCTCAGTCGCTCGGATCGGGTCACGCACTAAAAGTGCGCTCCCCTCACCTCGCTCCCTGCGTCCCCCGACCTGCTTGGTTTTCGCGCCCGCCTAGCATCTCGCAGATAAGGGCCGACCACGCAAAGTCCTTTGCCCCCATCCCCTTGCCGGTTCGCGGGTCGTAGTACTCGCGCAAGCCTTCGCGCTCCACTGCGCCGATCAGGCCGTTTGCCATTCGCTCTGCCGCTTGGAGGTAGCCGAGGCGCCGCAGGCCAAGCCAGCAGAGCCAGGCGGCGTTGATCCAGGTCGGGCCGCGCCAGTAGCGGCGGATCGGCCCGCGGCCGCCGTCGGGTTCGTAGCCGGGCTCGCCGACGGCGACCGACGGCGGCGCGACCGGGGTGAGGAACTCGCGGCCGTTGAGCAGGTGCTCCTCGACCAGGCGGCGGCCGATCTCCTCTGGCAGGTCGGGTAGGGCGAGCGGGGCGAGTGCCGCCCAGGTGAGGACGCCCGGCCGCGCCCCGCCCGGCTGCGCCTCGTCGAGGAAGAGGCCGCGGCGCTCGTCCCAGAGCCGATCGACCAGCGCCGGGGTCGCCGAGGGGCGGCCCAGCGCCTGCAGCGAGAGCGACCAGAGCGTGTTGACCACGGTCTCGCAGAGCACCGGACCGCCGCGATCGCGGATCCGGCGGGCGTCGAAGCCGAGCCGGCGGTTGCGCCTCACCAGGAGGGGGAAGCCGATCCGCCCGTTGGCGCGCCGGCCCCAGACCGATTCGAACTTTGGCGAAGCGTCGAGCCCCGACTCGTCGGGCTGCACGATCCAGAGCAGCCCGTCGCCGTCGAGGTCGCGCCGACGCGTCAGCCAGTCCGCCTGGGCGAGGATTCCAGGCTCGCCGGCCGGGTCCCCGACGGCGATGCGCCAGGCCCAGGCAAGCAATGGCGGCTGGATCGTCTCGGTCTGGAACGCGTCGCGCGAGGCGACGTTGTAGAAGGGCAACCGGCCGAGCGAGACGGGGCGGTCCCAGAAGATCGTGTGGCCGATGAAGCCGTCCTCGCGCTGGGCGGCCAGCAGGCTCTCCAGCTCGGCGCGGGCGCGCGCGGGCTCGAAGCGCCGCCAGGCGATCGCCGCGAAGCAGGAGTCCCAATACCACTGCCACGGGTAGCGCCCGGGGCTGGGACGGGTGTAGGCGAACCGGGTGTCGCCACGCATGCCTTCCAGCCAGTTCTGGCGCAGGACGCGCTCGGCGATCTCCGTTGCGCTCTGCGCCGGGCCGGTCACACGCCCGTGCGGCGCATCTCGCGCAGAGCGAGGGTGCCCAGCACGGCCAGCAGTCCTGCCAGGGCGAGCAGGCCCGGCCAGGTTTCGGACCAGGTGACGCTGCCGACGAATCCCTGCCGCGCTGCTTCGACCACTTGGGTGACCGGGTTGATGCGGGCCACGTCGGCGAGCCAACCCTGCAGGAGGGCCAACGGCGCGTAGGCGGTCGTGGTCAGGATCAGCGCCATCATCCCGGCCTGCATCAGCGGCGCCGCCGACTGGCTCTTGAAGTGCAGGGCGAGCATCGAGCCCCAGCAGGCGGCAACCGCCGCCATCGCCGCGACCATGAAGTAGGTGACGAGGAGGCCGTCGACGCCGGGCCAGCCGGCGCCGAGCGCCAGCGCGATCGTCAGCACGAAGGTGGCCGGGATCAACGAGCGGGCGCTGGCGGCGAGCACGGTGCCGGCGAGCAGGACCCAGCGCGGCGCGGGGGAGACGAGCAGGCGGTCGAGCCAGCCCTGCTCGATGTCGCGGGCGAGGTTGACGCCCGCCGCCGCGCCGGTGAAGCCGGCCCCCTGCAACATGCTGATCGGGACGATGAAGCTCTCATAAGAGCCGGTGGTGAAGCCCTTCAGCTGGGTCAGGGCGCCGAAGACGCCGTTGAGGCCGAGGAAGAAGATCGTCGGCGCCAGCACACCCGGGATCGCTGCGCCGGGAACCCGCAGCAGCTCGTTCTTCGCCCGCGCCATCAGCGCGCCGATCGTCGCCAGGTTGGTCCGCCAAGCAGGGATCTCCTGCGTGACCGGGATCGCCGCCGCCTCCATCAGCCCACCCGCAGCCGGTGGCGCAGGGCTCGCGCGCTGAGCACGAGGCCGAGGACGACGATGCCGGCGATCGCGAGCAGGGCTTCCGCCGTGTCGCCGGCGTCGATGCCGGAGATGATCGGCTCGCGCACCCCTTCGACTATGAAGCTGAAGGGGTTGTATTCGGCGATCGTCTGCGCCGGCTGGATCATCAGCTCGACCGGGAAGAAGGCCGAGGAGAGGAAGAGCACGACGAGGACCAGGGGGAAGAGGCCCTGGACGACGCTGGCGCTGCCGGTGCGCAGGGCGATCGCCGCGCCGATTCCGCCGACCGCCATCGCGGTCACCGTGACCAGGGCGATCGCCAGCAGCGCTCCCGGGACGCCGCCCTCGATGTGGGCGCCGAAGACGAGCCCGATCGCGAGGAACCACAGCGACGCGAACAAGCCAAGCGCGGCGGTCCCGGCAAGGCGGCCGAGGACGATCGTGTAGCGGGAGATCGGCGCCGCGAAGAGGCGATCGGTGAAGCCCATCTCGATGTCGACCGCGAGCGCGATCCCGCCGCTGTTGCCGGCGAGCATCAGCGACTGCATCATCGCCCCGGCGAGCATGAACTGGAGGAAGCTCTGCACCGGCGGGAAGCCGGGAAGGTTGATCGCGCTGCCCGCCCCGCCGGTCTGGATCGCCAGGAGGATGGTCGGGAAGACGACGATCGGCGCCATCAGCTGCGGCCGGCGGAAGGTCTGGCGGATCGAGCGCATGCCGAGGGCGCCGACGACGCGCAGGTTCGTCGCCATATCGCTCACGCTTTCACGGCCTCCTCGTCGCCGCTCTCCTCCCCCTCGTGCTCGAGGTGGTAGCCGGTCTTGGCGACGAAGACGTCGTCGAGGCTGGGGCGGACGAGCTCCAGCGAGCCGACCTCGATGCCGGCCTCGTCCAGCGCTCTGACGACTCGCGGGATGTCGCCCGCGCCGTGCTCGACCTCGACCAGGACCGTCTTGCCGTCGACCGGCGGCAGCAATGGGCCGATGCGGGCGCAGATCTCCTCCGCTTCGGCGATCGAGCCCTCCTCCAGTTGCAGGCGGATATGGGGGTGGCCGATTTCGGCTTTCAGCGACGCCGGGGTCCCCTCGGCGACGATCCTGCCGCTGTCGATGATCCCGACGTTGTCGGCGAGCTGGTCGGCCTCCTCCAGGTACTGGGTGGTGAGGAAGACCGTCGTTCCCTCGTCGTTGAGAGCACGGACCTCCTCCCAGATGGTTTTACGGCTGACCGGATCCAGGCCGGTGGTCGGCTCGTCGAGGAAGAGCACCCGTGGCTCGTGGACCAGCGCCGCGGCGAGGTCGAGGCGCCGCTGCATCCCGCCCGAGTAGGTGCCGACCCGCCGGTCGGCGGCGGCGACGAGGTCGACCCGCTCCAGCAGATCGTCCGCTCGCCGCCTGCCCTCGCCGCCCGGCAGGCCCTGGAGCGTCGCTTGCAGGCGGATCAGCTCCCGTCCGGTCATCAGCGGGTCGAGCGCCGCTTCTTGGAGGGCGACGCCGATCGAGGCGCGCACCCGGCGCGCCTCGGAGACAATGTCGTGGCCGGCCACGGTCGCCCGCCCGCCGGTCGGCAGCAGCAGCGTCGTCAGCATCCTCACCGTGGTCGTCTTGCCGGCGCCGTTGGGGCCGAGGAAGCCGTAGATCTCACCCTCGCCGACCTCCAGGTCGATGCCCTGGACGGCAAGCACCTCGTCGAAGGCGCGCTCCAGCCCCTCGACCACGATCGCCGTGGAGGGGGCCATCTAGGCCTCCGTCGGCGAGGCCGCCGCCAGCGGCGGCAGCGACTCGACCCAGCGGCGCCCATTGGCGCGCTCGAGCGCTTCGGCGGCGTCGAGCAGCAGCTCGTCCCTGCCCCAGGCGGCCTGAAGTTGAAGCGCCAGCGGCAGGCCCTCGCCGCTCAGTCCCACCGGCATGCTGATCGAGGGGATCCCGGTCAGGTTGGCGAGGGCGGCGCCACGCACGTTGGCCTGGTCGGCGGTGTTGGGGCCGGAGGGGAGCTCGACCAGCGGCGCGTCGAGTGGGGGAGCCGGGGCCGGGACCGTCGGCCAGGCGATCACGTCGACCCCCTCGAAGAGGCCGGCGAGACGGCGGCGCATCAGCGTGCGCACCCGGCTGGATTGAACGGTCGCCGTGGCCGGCAGCATCATCCGGTACTTGAGCGTGCCACGCGCGATCGGGCTCAGCTCCGGGTCGAGGCGGTTGAGGCGCTCCGGCGTCACGCCGCCCATGCTCTCCGAGTTGATGATCAGGATCGCGGCGAGGGTCGCTGCTTCGAGGTCGGGCAGCGCGATCTCCCGCACCTCGCCGCCGGTCTCGGCGCGCAGCGCCTCGATTGCCGCCTCGCAGGCGCCCGCAACCTCGGGAGTCACGTCTTCGGAGACGGGATCGCGGACGACGCCGATCCGCAGGCCGGCCGCATCGCCGCCGGAGAGCTGCTCGCCGTAGAGCACCGAGCCGAGCAGCCGGCAGTCGGCGGCGTCGGCGCAGAGGGGGCCGGAGACGATCAGGGTGGTGACCGGCGCCATGTGATGGCCCTCCATCGCCGAGCGGCCGAAGGTCGGCTTGAGGCCAGTCAGTCCGCAGTAGGCGGCGGGGAACCGGACCGAGCCGAGCCCGTCGGCGCCGACCGCGCCCGCGACGAGCCGGCCGGCGACCGACGAGGCGGGACCGCTGGACGAGCCACCCGGGCAGCGCTCGGTGTCCCACGGGTTGCGGGCCGGTCCGTAGACGGAGACCGCGCCGGTGCTGCCGGCGCCGAGCTCGTGCATGTTGCCGACGCCGACGATCACTGCCCCGGCGTCGCGGAGGACGCGGTAGGGCTCCGACTCTCCCGGCGCGGTGGGCGCCATCAGCTCGGCGGCGCCGAAGCGCTGGGCGCGCCAGGGTAGCGGCCACTCGTCCTTGATCACGACGGGCACGCCGCGCAGCGGTCCGGCAGGCGCGGCGGCGAGCATCTCGCGTGAGCGCTCGGGGAAGGTCTCGACGATCGCGTTGAGCGCCGGGTTGCGCTCCTCGATCCGGGCGAGCGCGGCGTCCAGCAGCTCGCCGGGGTCGATGTCGCCGGCGGCGATTGCGGCGGCCTGCGCACGCAGACCGAGATCCAGCGGCGCGCTCACTCCGGGGCCTTCGAGAGATCGGGGCAGCGCTCGGGCACGACGTCCTCGGTGTCCAAAGCGAGCAGCTCGAGGATCGGCGACCAGAGGAGTTGATGGACCGCGCCCATTACTGCGAGGTCAACCTCGTCGGCTTCGATTCCGAGCGAGGCGAGGCCGGCCGGGATGAAATCGTTTGCCGCTGCTGGCGTGCCCTCCATTACGGCTGGCAACCCTAGACGATTGGCCAACTGGCCAATCGGCGGGTTGGCCGCGATCGTGCATTAGCCCCGGAGGACACCGCGAAGCCGCGGCGAACGACAGAATTCCCTGCCGCAACCCTTGCCGAAGGCCGGGGTTGTCGCTTGAGACCTTGGTTAGAGCAGCAGAAAATCGACCTCACCGCAGCCGCGTTCACGTCGCGCTGGGCTTCGCCTGCGCGCTGGCGCTGCTCGTCGCCACCGCGTGGCCGGGTGCCGCCGACTCGGCGCCTGCCCGGGTCGTGGTGCTCGGCAAGACCGACTCGACCCCCCCGGCTTCCTGCCCGGGCAAGATCGTCAACAACGTCGAGGTCGTCCCCTGCCGGGTCGAGGGCCACGTGACGGGTTTCCAGGCGATCGCCGGCGGCGTGCCGCGTCCCTACGAGGTCCCCTTCGACGGCAAGATCGTCGCCTGGTCGATCACGCTCTCGCGCCCCTCGGATACGGAAACCGAAAAGATGACCGACGAGATCGGCTTCTTCAACGAATTCCTCGGCAAGCCGTCGCAGGCGCGGATCGGCGTCCTGCGCCCAGTCGAAGGCTCGAAGCCCCCTCAGTACACGCTGGTCCGGCAGAGCCCGCTGCAGATCCTCAACCCCTACTTCGGCAGCACCGTGATCTTCACCCTCGACCACCCGCTCAGCGTCCTGCAGGGCCAGGTGGTCGCCCTGACGGTCCCGACCTGGGCACCGATGTTCGCCTTCAACGTGACCGAAGAAAACACCTGGCGCGGCAGCCGCCTTCCCGAACACTGCCAATCGAAGGAAGACATCCAGGGCGGCCATCCCCAGCAGGGAGTCGGCAAGACGAAGACCTACGGCTGCTACTACAGCAACGCCCGCCTGCTCTATACGGCGACGGTAGTCAAGCAGCCTTAGACGCGGTGCTCTGGGGCCGGGTGTCGGGTATGCCCGCTCACTCGCCTACCTAGCTGGATTGCTCGCGGCTGTCCAAGATTCCCTCCGGGCTAGCGGCGCAAAACGTTCGCGGGCACACCCGACACCCGCCGGCAAAGCCCCGTGTCGGTAAGACCCTTGAAGCCCATGAAAGCCGAATGACGTGGGCGACGTGTAGCGCGCTCCAGCTTGTGGTAAGTCAGTTTCATCGGCTTCTGCATTGGGACTTTGATCTACGTGGTTTCGCCGATCAATACGGTAGGCTCCACAATATGAAATCTGTTGTCCGAGATGGACCGGGACCGATCGCTTGCTCGATCGTCTGCTTGATCGCCGGAATCGGGGCGCACCTGGTAGGCCCTGATTCTGGGGCCATCTATGTGATCGCCTTGGGCGTAGGAGCCATTGCCCTGGCGTTCAATCTCGCTCCCGAGGCTCTTAGAGGGCTTCTTGGCGCAAGCCGCAGTACTCGCAGTCGCTGACGTCCAGTCCGATCAACTGGTCGCAGCGGCGGCAGGCGCGCAGGTTCTCTGGGGTGCGGGGGAGGGACGATGCGGAGGGGGCGAGCGGCAGCACCATCGCCACCGGTGCCATCTCCTCGTCGGTCTCGCGATCGACGTAGACCGAGCCGGGCTCGGCGTAGGCCAGGGCCTCACGGCCCGAGGCCGGCGCCCGCATCCTGTAGAGCTGCTTCGCGTTCACTGCGGAGAAGACTAATAGCTTGTGCGGCAGCGATGCGTGTCCTCCTCTTCCACGGCTACATGTTGCGCGGCACGGGCAGCAACATCTACACCGCGAATCTCGCCCGCGCGTTGGCTCGGCTCGGTCACGAGGTGCATCTCCTCTGCCAAGACCGCCAGGTCGAGATCGAGGGCGTTGAGATCCACAACCCCGACATCTACGGGCTGCTTCCCGTCTACGTCAAAGACCCCTACGAGGGCTTCGAGGTCAAGGCCTTTCCAGAGATGACCGAGGCCGAGCTGGATCGCTACATCGCATCGAACGTCGAAGCCGTTCGCTCGGTGGCCGATGCGGCCGGCGGCATCGACGCCGCGCTGGCGGGGCACTTGGTCATGGGCCCGGCGATTCTCGCCAGGGCTGAGATAGGAGCTTTCGCGGCCAAGATCCACGGCTCGGCCCTCGAGTACACGGTCAAACCGCATCCTCGCTTCTTGCCCTATGCGGAAGAGGGCATGAACGCGGCGTCGACGGTCCTGGTCGGTTCTCGCCATACGGCCGAGTCACTTTGGGCGGCGCTGCCGCGGGTCCCCGGGTTGAAAGAGAAGACCCGGTTGGGGCCTCCGGGAGTAGATACGGATGGTTTTCGGCCTCGGGTCCTGTCACGAGGGGAGGGGGGGTTAGCGGACTCACCCGTCCGAACCCCCCCTCCCCTCGCGCCACCCGCGGAGGAGGGTCTGCTGGTGGTCTTTGTCGGGAAGCTGATCGTTTCCAAGGGAGTGGATCTGCTCGTAGCTGCGTGGCCGCTGGTTAGAGCTGCGCACCATGACGCGAAGCTGCAGATCGCCGGATACGGCGAGTACGAGAGTGGGCTGCGTCGATTACTGGCAGCTCTCGACTGCGGGGATCTGGACGACGCGCGGGAGGTCGCGAAGCTTGGGCGTGGGCTCGAGGGTGGTTCCGCTGAGCCGTTGTCGATTCTGAACGCGTTCCTTGCGGATCCGCCCGAGGGCTATCTGGATGCAGCCAAAGGGGTCGCTGATTCGATCGAGTTCATCGGGCGGTTGGAGCACGATGAGGTGGCTGAGCTGCTGCCTGGGGCGGAGGCGCTGGTCATGCCGAGCACCTTTCCCGAGGCCTTCGGGATGGTCGCCGCCGAGGCCGCGGCTTGTGGGGTTTTGCCGGTCTCGGCTGGCCACTCTGGAATGTTGGAGGTGTCGCGCAAGCTTGCGACGACGCTGCCAGATGGTGCCTCCGAGCTGGTCTCCTTCCCGGTCGAAAAGGGTGCCGTCAAAGCGATCGCGGATCGGCTGAACAGGTGGTTCGAGCTACCGGAGGACGAGCGCGCAGAAGCTCGTAAAGCACTTGTAGCCACCGCCCATCGACTCTGGAGCTGGGAGGGAGTGGCGCGCGGAGTACTGGCAGCTTCCGCAGGTCAACTCGATGAGCTGTCCGCGCCCGAGTAGGGGCCATCCGGGTAGGGCCGGAACGTCTTGTACTTTTTCGCTGAGGCCTCAGGGCGTCAGCCCAACCGCAACACACCGAAAAAGTTAAGTGGAGGCCCTACCCGGATGGCCCCGCTAGCTCGTGCCACTCGTCATTTGAGGCCAGAAATCCTTCCGCCGCCGCTTCAATAGAATGCCCGCCGCCTCATGTACGGCCGCCTGCCGATAGCGAAGATGCTCGCCGCGACCGTCGCCCTGACGGCGGCGATCTCTGCGGTGATGCTCTCGATCAACTGGGATGGCCAGGAGGCATCGACCGCCGCTCCCAAGATCGACGATCTGCTCAACGTGATGATCGTCCTCTCGGCTTTCGTCTTCTCGCTGGTGATGGTGATGCTCTTCTACGCGCTGTGGAAATTCAAAGCCAAGCCGGGCGACGAATCCGATGGCGAGCCGATCCACGGCAACACCCGGCTCGAGATCGCCTGGACGCTGATCCCGACGATCATCGTTCTCTTCGGCGCCGGCTACAGCTGGTCGGTGCTCAACGACATCGAAGAACCGGCCAAGAACGCGCTCACCGTCGACGTCTTCTCCCAGCAGTACGCCTGGAGCTTCGGCTACCCCGGCAAAGGCAACGCCTATGTGCAGGGCGAACTCCACGTTCCGGTCAACCGCCAGGTCCAGTTCAAGATGCACTCCCAGGACGTGATCCACTCCTTCTGGGTGCCGGAGTGGCGGATCAAGAAAGACAACGTGCCGGGGATCACCACGACGGCCACCGTCACTCCCGACAAGGTCGGCACCTACCAGTTGATCTGCACCGAGCTCTGCGGCTTCGGCCACGCTTCGATGCGGGCCAAAGTCGTGGTCGAGCCGCCGGCCGATTTCCGCAAATGGGTTGCCGGTCTGAAGGAAAAGGTCCCGGCTCCCTACATGGAATCGATCCGCCAGGACACCGAAACCAACCCGGTCGAACCGCTCGGGGCGGGCGGGGCATAATGGAGGCGATCTGATGGTGGCTGCGATCAAGCAACCGGGGTGGATTCGGGGCCTGCTGGGCGCGATTCTGGCTGCCGCCTTCGGCGTCGGCCTGGTCGTCGTCCTCCGCGACATCTCCGGCCTGCCGATCTGGCAGACCGAACAGACCGGCTACCCGCATGTCGTCGTGCCGCTGATCACCGGCCCACTCGGCTTCCTCGCCGGCTTCGGCTGCTTCGACTACTGGCTGCGCTGGGCGGCCGGCATGCCGACGATCCCCGAGGACCACTCCCAGCACGGTGCCAAGAGCTGGAAGGACTACTTCCACTTCAACACCGATCACAAGGTGATCGGCATCCAGTACATCTGCACCACCTTCTTCTTTTTCTTCGTCGGCGGCCTGATGGCGATGCTGATCCGGGCCGAGCTGGCCCAGCCGGGCACCCAGATCGTCGACGCCGCCACCTACAACAGCCTCTTCTCCACCCACGCGGTGCTGATGATCTTCGTCTTCGTGATCCCGGTCTTCGCCGGTATCGCCAACTACGTGCTGCCGTTGATGATCGGCGCGCCGGACATGGCCTTCCCGCGCCTCAACGCGCTCAGCTTCTGGATGCTGCCGCTCGCCGGACTGCTCTTCATCGGCAGCTTCCTCGCCCCGGGCGGCGCCTTCGATGCCGGCTGGACCGGTTACGCGCCGCTCTCCACCGGAGCGCCGCTCGGCCAGTCGTTCTTCAACCTCGGCGTGCAGTTCGCCGGCGCCTCCTCGATCGCGACCGCGCTCAACTTCCTGGTCACGATCATCACCATGCGTGCGCCCGGAATGACCTTCTGGCGGATGCCGCTGCTGGTCTGGGCCAACCTCTCGACCTCGTTGCTGGTCGTCGCCGCGACCCCGTTCATCGCCGGCGCCCAGTTCATGGTCCTCTTCGACCGTGTCCTCGGCACCCAGTTCTTCCAGTTCGCCGGCGGTGGCGACGTGATCAGCTACCAGCACATCTTCTGGTTCTACTCGCACCCGGCCGTCTACATCATGATGCTGCCGGGGTTCGGGATCATCTCCGAGGTCATCTCGACCCATGCCCGCAAGCCGATCTTTGGCTATCGGCTGATGGCCCTGGCCCTGATCGGGATCGTCGTGCTCAGCTACTCGGTCTGGGCCCACCACATGTTCGTCGCCGGCATGTTCAGCTGGCTGCGCGTGCCGATGATGATCACCACGTTGCTGATCGCGGTGCCGACCGGGATCAAGATCTTCTCCTGGCTGGGGACGCTCTACTTCGGCAAGATCCACACCTACTCGACCGCGATGCTGTTCGCGCTCGCCTTCATAGTCACCTTCACGATCGGTGGCATCAGTGGAGTCATGCTCGGCATGGTGCCGATCGACATCCACGTCTCCGACACCTACTTCATCGTCGCCCACATCCACTTCGTCCTCTTCGGCGGCTCGGTCTTCACGATCTTCGCCGGCATCTACCACTGGTTCCCGAAGATCACCGGGCGGATGTACGACGAGAAACTCGGCCGGGTCCACTTCTGGGGCACGCTGGTCGGCACCTGGGGCACCTTCATCCCGATGCACTGGATCGGGATGGACGGGATGCCGCGCCGCGTCGCCGACTACGCGACCCAGTTCGGCAACTGGAACCTGCTGATCAGCTGCTGCGCCTTCTTCCTCGGCGCCTGTCAGCTGGTCTTCCTCTACAACATGGTCGTCAGCTGGCGCTTCGGCCCGCGCGCCGTCGCCAACCCGTGGCGAGCGAACTCGATCGAGTGGCAGGTTTCCTCGCCGCCGCCGATCTACAACTTCGACGAGATCCCCCGGGTCGTCGGTGGGCCGTACGAGTACGGCGTGCCCGGCGCTCGCCACGCGATCATGGCCGGCGAAGGCGCGGAGGTCGCCAAACCCGAGCCGGCTGTGGTGGGACAGACGTGAGCGGGGATTCCACCCAGGAGGCACAGCCGCTGCTGGTCTTCCTCAATGAGGTCGCCGGTGGCCGCAAGCTGCTGAAAGCGGTCAGCGAGCGCGCCGGGAAGGTGCCGTTCGTCGCCGTCGCGGCGCCGCAGAACCAGCCCGCCGTCGGGCAGCTGATCGACAGCGGTGAGCTGCGCGAGGCCGCCCGGGCCAGGGTCGAGGTGACGATGTCGATCCTCTCCGCCTATGGGATCGAGTCGGTCGGCGAGGTGATGGACCGCGATCCGGCGCTCGCCATGGACGACGCGGTGCGCGCTCACGAACCCGGCGAGCTCCTTCTCTCCTGCCGTTCCGGGACGCGCTTCGGGATCACCCGCAAGGACCTCGTCGAGTGGGCCAGGGACCGCTTCGAGCCCGAGGTGGCGGTGACCCACATCCCGGTCCGGGTCCAGGACGACTCGATCAGCTGGGAGAAAAACCACACGCTCGTCGTCGCCACCCAGACCGTCGCCGCACCCGATCTGGTCGCCAGGCTGAAGGAACGCGCCGCGGGGCACCCGCACCGCTACACGATCATCTGCCCGCGCGCCGAGGGCGTCTCCGAGGAGGAAATCGTCCGCGACCTCGCCTCGACCTTGGCCGAGCTCTACCGAGCTGACGTGGACGCCACCGGCCAGCCGATGAGCCCCGATCCCTTCCACGCCGTGCAGAACGCGATCGAGCACTACCAGGTCGACGAGGTGCTGATCTCGACCTTCGCCGGCGAGTCCTCGCGCTGGCTCGACGAGGACCTGCTCGGCCGCACTCGCGAGATCACCGACAAGTCGGTCGAGCACCTCGAGGTCGGCCGCCCGGCCGCGGCGGTTGCCGCCGCCGTGGCGGAGGGGGAGGAGGCCTGATGGAGAGCGCGACCGTCGCACTCGATCATTCCCACGAGGAGGAGCACCACGGGCCGCCGGAGGCCAACAAGAGCTCGCGGATCGACCGGCAGACGCTGGGGATCCTGCTCTTCATCGTCTCCGAGGTGATGCTCTTCGGCGCCTTCTTCGCCTCCTACTTCTTCCTTCGTGTCGTCGTCCACCCGCCGACCTGGCCACCGCACCCCTACGAACTGCCGGTGGCGGTCGCCGGGGTGAACACGGCGATCCTGGTCTCGTCGAGCTTCACGATCCACTACGCGCTCGAGTCGATCCGGCGCGGCAACAGACAAGGGCTCAAACTCGGACTGGTCCTGACCTGGATGCTCGGGCTGACCTTCCTCTTCATCCAGATCAACGAGTACGTGCACATCGGCTTCAGCGCCCGCGATCTCGCCTTCGGCTCGATCTTCTACGGCCTCACCGGCCTGCACGGCGCCCACGTCTTCGTCGGCCTGATGCTGCTCAGCTTTGCCACGATCCGCGCCTTCCGCGGCCACTTCGGCCCCAAAGCGGAGGATCACCTGGGCGTCGAGGTGCCCGGCATCTACTGGCACTTCGTCGACATCATGTGGCTGATCGTCTATACGGCTGTTTACATCCTCTGACGGGCGCGATAACCGGCGCATCTCGGGGTCCTCGGTCGTCGGGATCGGTCACGCACCAACTGTGCGCTCCCTTACCGTCCTCCCTGCGTCCCCCGACCTGCTTGGTTCTCGCGCCCGTCAGGCGAATGTAGAAGCCATATTTCGCGGCCGTGGCGTAGATGAGAAGATTTCAAACGGCTTGATTTTCGTCGTCTCAGGGTAAAACTAGGGGTATGCACAATCCTCTTAGATCCGAGGCCGATGCGTTTCGGTGGGTGGTTGTAATCGGGGTGGGTGCCCTCTCTGTGATCGGATTGACGCTCTTGACCCACCCCGTGATCGGAGTCGTCTGGGCGGCGGCGTTGGTCGGGTTCGGGGCGGGGTTTGCCTATCGGAATTCGCGTGGGTCGCTGGCGCGCAGCGTCGAGCTGACCCGCGGTGGGGACGGCAAGCATCGCCTGCTCGTCGTCGCCAACGAGACGGTCGAGGGCGAGGCGCTGCTGGCGGAGATTCGGGAGCGCTGCCGCAATCGCAGCTGCGAGATCCTCGTCGTCACGCCGGCGCTGGCGGGGAGTCGCGCTTCCCACTGGGCATCCGACATCGACGAAGCGATCGAGCTCGCACGCCAGCGGATGGAGCTATCGCTGATCGCGATCGACCAGCTGGGCCTGAAGGCGCGAGGTGAGATAGGCGACTCGGACCCGAACGTGGCGATCGAGGACGCGCTGCGGGTCTTCCCGGCCGACGAGATAGTGATCTCGACCCACCCGCCGGAGCGCTCGCGCTGGCTGGAGCACGGGGTGGTCGAGCGCGCCCGCAACGAGATCGACCTGCCGATCACCCACGTCGTCGTCGATCTCTCGGCCGATCGGGTCGCTTAGGTCTGGGTCAGAGCGGGGGCGCTCTCCTGCGAGGCGTCGGGCTCGCCCACGACCGCCGAGCCCGTCCCGCGGGGCTCCAGCCTTCCGGCGGTGGCCACCGTCCACAGCATCGCCAACCAGGTCACGGTGGCGAGGGCCACGTGGACCCAGACGAGCTCGCCCGGGAGCTTCAGCCACCATTGGAGGCCGCCCACGACGCCCTGTAGGGCGAGGAGGGCGAGTACGGCGGTGAGGGGCCGTAGAGCGCGTTTGTCGCCTCCAGGGCGGCGCAGGAGCAGCCAGACGGCGATCGCCGCCAGGCCGAAGACCGTCGCGATCGCCGCGTGGCGCTCCACTACCCATTCCAGCGTGCCGCTGCCCTCGAAGGTGAAGCGGTGGACGAGCTGGCCCGCGTGGGCGCCGGCGTGAGGCCCAGAGGCCGTGGCAACGGTGCCGGCGGCGATCGTCAGCTGGCCGAGCGGGATCAGTGCCCGTATCGCCCAGACGCCGAGCCGGTCGCTGGAGCGTCGCCGCTCCCAGGGCTCGTAGCGAGAGCACCAGGCGAGGGCAAAGGAGGCGTCGAGCAACAGCATCGAGAGGATGAAGTGGCTCATCACCAGGCCCGGGGCGAGGTGGTACTTGACGACGAGGGCGCCGAGGATCGCCTGTCCGATCACGCCCAGCGGCAAGAGGGCGCCGAAGAAGGCGAGGTGCCAGCGGAACGGCCGGCGGAACCAGGCGAGGGCGCTGGCGGCGATCACGGCGATGCCGACGAAGCCGGTGAGGATGCGGTTGCCGTACTCGATCACCGCGTGGGTGTCGAGTGGCGGCGCCGTGCCGCCATAGCACTTGGGCCAGTCAGGGCAGCCGAGGCCCGAGCCGGTGAGCCGGACTCCGGCGCCGGTGAGGACGATCAGGGCAAGGGCGGCGAGGGCGACCAGCGTGACCTGCGCGTAGCGCTGCGGGGAGATGTCGAGGCGGTCTTTGAGGCGGGTCCCCATCGTTCCCCCGGATGATGCCGGCGGCCGGTCTCCGGCCGCGAAACGACTCAGCTGCCTTTGTTGGCGCCGGCGCCGGGCTTCGTTTCCTGCAGCAGGTACTGGACGAGGTCTTCGAGTTCTTTCTTGGACAGCGTTTCCCCGAAGTTCTGCGGCATCACGTTGGCGGGGTAGCCCTTGACGATCTCGGCGTTCGGGTCGACGATCGATTCTTCGACCATCCCGGCGTTCTGGCCGGGCAGCGCTTCGTCGAGGTTGGGCCCGGTGACGCCCCCGGATTGGGCCGCGGCGAGCGTGTGGCAGCCGCCACAGCCGTTGTTGGCGAAGACCTGTGCGCCTGGTCCGCCGGGCACCTGCGGAGGCGCCGCGCCCGGCACCCCGGCATAGCGGCCGACGTAGGCGGCGACGTCGTCGAGATCCTGGTCGGTGACGACGTCGGCGGGCATCGAGACGGCGGGGTCGTCGTTGCTGGGGCGTGGGAACTCCACCTGCGCCTTGACGATTCCTTCGATCGTGTCCCCACCCTCGCCCGCGGCTCTCGCGGCGGCGAAAGCGTCGTCGAGGTTGGGCCCGACCTGGGCCGTCGTGCCCGCCTCGGCCATCGTGTGGCAGACACCGCACTTCTGCACGAAGAGGACGCGGCCGTGCTGCTCGTCGGCGGTGCTCGTGCCGCAGCCGGAAGCGGCGAGCGCAATCGCCGCGAGGGCGGCGAGGGCGAGCAGGATGCGGATCGGGTTCGGTTGCTTGAGCATCGTCATTACGGCGCGGAGCGCGCCGGAGTCTATATGGGCCTATCCCGGCAGTGATTGCACCTCTGGATACGGCCCAGAACACGGCGCGGATGCGGCCCCGGCGCGTATCCCACATGGCTCTGCCATGCGGAATCCGCGCCGTGTCCACCCCGCTTGGCTCTGAACCGTCCCAGCGGCACACTCTCTACCGGGATAGGCCCCGATCGAGGACGCGTAAACGCTGCGTGTGAGCGCCCGATAGTCGGGTAGGCTTGAGACGATTCACACGAACCTCCGAGCAGCGAAGGGAGAGGACGAGGATGCAGGTACGGGACGGCATGTCGGAAGTGGTTCTGACCGTGGGCCCATCGCACACGCTGCGCGAGGCGGCGACGATGATGGTCGAGAAGGGGATCGGTGCGGCGCTGGTGACCGACGACGAGCGGCCGGTGCCGTGCATCGTCACCGAGCGCGACATCCTCAACTCGCTCGGTCGCGGTCAGGACCCGGATATCGAGCTTGTCGCCGAGCACATGAGCGAGGGCGTCGTCGCCGCCGAGCCCGACTGGAGCCTCGAGCACGCCGCCGCGGAGATGTCGACCCGCGGCATTCGCCATCTCGTCGTCTTCGACGCCGGCGAGACCGTCGGCGTTCTCTCGATTCGCGACATAGTGCGGGTCTGGACGTCTGAGGGTGCCACCTCTGGCATGAGTCCAGACTGACTTAGACCAAGCAGGTCGGGGGACGCAGGGAGGGCGGCAAGGGGAGCGCACTGTTGTGCGTGACCCGCAGCCAACCGACCGAGGACCCCGAGATGCGCCGGTATCAGTCGGTCTGGGGGCTGATCGTTTCGACCGGGAGCACGGCGCCGCGGGCGTGTTGCTTGCGCGGCAGCTTGAAGTAATCCCGAGTTGCGCCCTTGATCATGCTGCGCAGGGCGAAGAGCAGGATGACGATGCCGATGATCGAGTAGACCCAGCCGCGGACCATGAAGCCCTCGGCGAAGATTCCGCAAACCGCGCCGGTGGCGCCGAAGGCGAAGAAAGCGGGTGCCCAGGAAGGCCGCGGCGGGTAGACCAGCTCGCCGGGCTCGGGGATGTCGCGGTGCTCGCTCACGAGGCGATGTAGAGGGTCGCGGCGACGAAGCAGAGGGCGAAGATCGCCGCGGCGATGCCGCCCGCCATCAGGCCGGCGGCCATATCTCGTCTGGAGGTCTCGCGGTCCACGGGCGGATTTCTATCAGGCAGGCAGGGCGTCGGGGGCTAGAGCCGCATGTCTATCGGCATCGTCAGGAAGAGCAGGGCCAGGTAGGCGAGCGAGAAGAGGTAGGTGCGCAACGCCCAGCGCCGGTCGGCGCTGCGCAGCAACCGCACGGCGCAGTAGATGAAGCCGGCGCCGAGCGTCATCGAGCCTGCCAGGTAGACGAGCCCGAAGCCGCCGGCGCAGAAGGGCAGCTGCGTCACCGCGTAGAGCAGGATCGTGTAGAGCAGGATCTGGCGGCGCGTCTCGTCCTCGCCGCGGACGACGGGCATCATCGGCACGCCGGCCTTGGCGTACTCGTCCTTCATCAGCAGCGAGAGCGCCCAGAAGTGAGGCGGGGTCCAGAAGAAGACGATCGCGAAGAGGTAGAAGGCGGTGCCGCTGAGGCCGCCGGTAACGGCAGCCCAGGCGACCAGGGGGGGCACGGCGCCGGCGGCGCCACCGATGACGATGTTCTGGGGGGTGGTGCGCTTGAGCCAGAGCGTGTAGACGAAGACATAGCCGACGAAGCCCGAGAACGAGAGCGCGGCGGCGAGCGGGTTGACCGCGCTCGCCAGCAGGGTGAAGGAGCAGAGCTCGAGCAGGGCCCCGAAGCCGATCGCGGTCCTTGCCGAGATGCGGCCGGCGGCGACCGGTCGATCGGCCGTGCGCGCCATCGTGCGGTCGATGTCGCGGTCGATCGCGTGGTTGATCGCCCCGGCACCGCCGGCGGAGAGCGCCCCGCCGAGACAGGTGAGCAGGACGAGCCCGATCGAGGGGTCGCCCGCCACGTACATGGTCGTCACCGTGGTGAAGAGCAGCAGCGACTGCACCTTCGGCTTGGTCAGCGTGAGGAAGTCGCGCAGCAGCGAAGGCGCGGCGGAGCGCTGCGAGATAGCAGCCGTTTGGGCGCCGCTCATCAGTGGTCCACCATTACCGCGCTCAGGCTACCGGCTGCGACTCGCGGGCCGGCTGCTCCGCGCGGGCACTGCGGTGGGCGATCGCCTCGCGGATGTCGCGCATCGGCCTGGCGCTGCGCACGTCCGGCAGCAGGTCGAAGTTGTGCGGCTCCGGCGGCGAGAGCGCGAACCACTCGAGCGAGTCGCCGCCCCAGGCGTCGTGCCCGGCCGGGGCGCCGCCCTCGCGGCTGAGGATCGCGTTGACCAGGGTCATCAGGACGCCGGCGGCGAGGATGAAGGCGCCGATCGTGGCGATCAGGTTGTAGGCGTCGAGATCGCTGCTCCCGCCGAAGAACTTGTAGGCATCGACCACCTGGCCGTCATTGGTGCCGGCGAGCATCAGGGGGACGAAGGCGACGAGCGTTCCGAGCAGCATCGTCCAGAAGGAGAGGCGCGCCAGGGTCTCGCCCATGGTGCGCCCGGTCATCTTCGGGAACCACCAGTGCAGAGCGGCGAAGCCGCCGAAGACGGCGCCGCCGACGAGGGCGAAGTGGGTCGCCGCGGTGCTGTCGGTGGTGTGCTGGAGGCGCCAGCCGAGCGCCACCATCGAGTGGTTCATCTCGGTCGCCAGGCCGATCGCGATCGCGACGATCGCTCCTGCGGAGAAGAGCAGCGGCGCCCGCATCTTCACCGTGCCGCCGGAGAGGGTCGCGATCAGGTTGAAGAAGACCAGGCCGAAGGGGACGATCAGCGCCAGCGACATGATCATCGCGAAGTACATCCAGCCGATCCCGATTGGCGCCGTGTACATGTTCTGCATCCAGGCGAGGGTGCCGATGACGGCGATCGCGACCAGTGAGCCGATCACGGCGCCGCGGTTGAAGAGGGGCTTGCGGGCCAGGGCCGGGACGATCTCGGCGATCGCGCCGAGGGCGAAGATCAGAATCAGCATGTAGGTGCCGGTGTAGAAGATCCAGCTCAGGTGCTGCCAGAGCAGCGGCGAGCCGCCGGCGTCCCCGGCGAAGAAGATCCCGTCGAAGTTGCGGTCGATCAGCAGCATCGTGATCGCCGCCAGCATCACCGAGCCGATCACGATCAGCAGCCAGGAGCCGATCGCCGCCGCCCAGGAGAAGACGGGAAGCCGTCGCCAGGCCATTCCCGGCGCGCGCAGGCGGCGCAGCGTGACCACCAGGTCGATCGCGATCAGGACGAAGCCCAGCGTCGCCAGGCCGGTCGCCGCGGCCCAGGCGTCGACGCCGTTGTTGGGCAGGAAGGCGATGCCGGAGAGTGGGGACAGCGGGTTGACGCCGGCCTCGCTCGGGGTGAAGAGGAAGCCGGCGTAGAGAACGGTGGCGCCGGCGATGAAGAGCCAGGTGCCGATCTGACCGAGCCGCGGCAGCGCAGTTCCGCGGGCGCCGATCTGCAGCGGCGCCACGTAGTAGAAGAAGCCGAGCGCGAAGGGCACGGCGAAGAAGAAGATCGCGGTCGCGCCGTAGAGCGAGAGCATGCGGTTGAAGGTGACCGGGTTGAGGAAGGTGTTCTCGGGGATCGCCAGCTGCAAGCGCATAAGCAACAGCTCGACCACGGCGATGAACAGGAAGCCGAGGGCACCGGTGATCAGGACGCGGCCAAGGTCCTTGTGGTCGGCGCTGGTCGCGATCTCGACCCAGCGGGCGCGGCGCGGCGGAAAGCCGTCGACGACCAGCTCGGGATTGCGTCGGGGGGCGCTCATGGGGTTTCTCCGTTTTCGATCAAGCCGACGACGCGGTCCTGGGCGGCCTGGATGTCACGCTTCTGGGTCTTGATGAAGGCTTCGTATTTCGCCGGCGAGACGACTTCGACTTCGGTTCGCATCGCCCCGTATGCCTGTCCGGAGAGGGTCGCCGCCTGCCCAAAGTAGGTGCCTTCTTCGTCGGCGCGGAAGATGACGTGATTGGTCTTGCCGGGCACGGCGTCGCGCTTGCCGGCCAGGTCGGGGACGTCCCAGGTGTGGACGACGTCGGTCGAGACCAGTTCGAGCTCGACCGTGGTGTCGACCGGGACGACGAGCTTGTAATACGAGAAGGCTGCGTTCGGGTAGTCGTAGCGCCACAGCCATTGCTGCCCGGTCGTCTGGATCTTCAGCGGCTCAGAGTGGGAGACCTGGAGGCCCGCGGGGCCCGTGAGCGGCGTCTCGCGTGCCTTGTCGGTGTAGACGATGCTGAGCACGAGGATCACGGCGGCGAAAGCTCCCAGCGCCGCGCCGACACGGAGCTGGATGCGACGGCCGCCGGTTACCTGACGCGGCTCAGCGCCGCGCTCGGCGCTGTAGCGGCGCAGCACGTAGAGCAGCCCGACGACGACCGCGACGACGAGAATCGCCGCGGCGACGAAGCCAATCCAAAGCAGAGTGTCGATCTGGTCGGTGCCAGGGCTGTGAGGCGTCAAAGCGCGGCCATCCTATACTCGCCGCCCTCATGAAAGGGACCTCGCCATCTCCGGCGCTGCGCAAGGCCGTGCGTGCCGGAGCAGCTGCCGCGATCGGGGCGGCGATCGCCGTGCCCCTGCTGCGTCACAGGGCACGTATCCCTGCCCCGGTGACCGTTGCCGCCTGCGCCGGAGGCCCGCTCGGGCTGGCCGTTTTGTACCCGCGTTCCCACAAGCGCGACGTCGCCATGTACGCCTTGCAGATGTGGGCCTTCACGATGGTCCACGAGCTTCCCTACGACAATGCCGAGCGGCTTCGCGCTCGCCTTCAGGTCCGCTACCCGATCGTCGCCGACCGGGTCATCGGCCTCGGCAAGCTCCCCAACGTGCGCCTGCAGCGCGGCCTCGCCCGCCTACAGGGGGTGGGGACGCTCAACCGCTTCCTCACCTGGGCGCACTGGCTGTGGTTCCTCGAGCCCTATGTGGCGCTGGCCTTCATCCTGCTGCGCCATCCCGATCGCTTTCCCCGCGCCGCCCGCCGGCTCGCCGCGGTCTTCGACATCGGCTGCGCCGCCTACTTCGCAGTTCCGACCGCCCCGCCGTGGTGGGCCTCCGAGCAGGGCCACACCGGCGAAGAGGTGCGCCGGATCATGGTCGAGGTCGGCGAGGAAACCTGGAAATCGGCCTGGCCGGGGATGTACTCGGCGCTCGGCGGCAACCCCTGGGCGGCGATGCCCTCGCTGCACTTCGCCACCTCGGTGACGGCGGCGATCTCGCTGGCCGAGACGGGGCGGGTTGCCGGAGCCGCCGGCTGGGCCTACGCGCTGACGCTCGGCTTTGCTCTCGTCTATCTGGGTGAGCACTACGTCACCGACCTCGTCGCCGGGGCCGGGTTGGTCGCTTCGGTGCGCGGTGGGGAGCACCTCGCCGAGCCGGCCGTCCAGGCGGTGAATCGACGCCTACAAAGTCTGGAGCGCCTCGCCAACGGGTAGCTTCTCCAAGGTGTCTCCCGAGCAGCCGGCGAACGGAAACGGCGGCTACGAACTGCCGCTGTTCACGCGGCGGCGCGTTGCGCAGACGCTGCTCGTAGTCCTCGTACTGCTGATCTGCATCTATTTCCTCTTCCCGAAGCTGGTCGGGCTGGGGGATGCGCTGAGCAAGCTCAGCGAAGCCGATCCGGCCTGGATCGCGGTCGCGATCGGCTTCAACGTCATCGCGATCGGCACCTACATCGCCCTCTTCAAGGCGGTGGTGGGGGGCGACACGCTGCGCTTGCGCTGGTCGGAGACCTACGAGATCAACATGGCTGGGGTCGCGGCGACGCTGCTCTTCTCGGCCGCGGGGGCCGGCGGCATCGCCCTCACCTACTGGGCGCTGCGCAAAGCAGGGATGCAGCGGCGGGACGTCGGCCGGCGGATGGTCGCCTTCCTCGCCCTGCACTACGTCTTCTACCCGGTGGCTCTGATCGTCTTCGGCATCCTGCTGCGGACCGGTGTCCTCCCTGGCAACCACTCGGTCGAGCTGACCGTCGTGCCGGCGGCGGTCGCGGGCGTTCTGCTCATCCTCGGCGTGCTGCTGGCGCTCATTCCCCCCGACCTGGGGCGTCGGGTTGCCGCTCACGCGCGGGGGGAGCGAGCGCAATCGATCGCGGCCAACGTCGCCAAAGTGCCGGCGATCGCCGCCGAAGGGTTCAGGTTCGCGCTCAGCCTCTTCGCCCATCCCTCGCGCGGCGGCCTCGCGGTGATCGGCGCGGCGGGCTTCTGGGCGGCGAACATCGGCGTCCTCTGGGCCTCCTTCCAGGCGTTTGGAGTGGAAGTGCCGATCGCCGTCGTCGTGCAGGGCTTCTTCCTCGGCATGGTCGCCAACCTCTTTCCGCTCGCCCCGGCAGGGGTGGGGGCGGTCGACGCGGGCATGATCGGCGCCTTCGTCCTCTTCGGCATTCCCGAGGAGACGGTCTTCCCGGCGATCCTGGTCTACCGCTTGGTCGCTTTCTGGCTGCCGATCCCGCCGGGTATCGTTGCCTTCTTCCAGTTGCGCAAGCGGGTCACCCGATGGGAAGAAGAGGGCCTGCCGGTCAACCGCGGGCGGCATTTGGAAGAGGCCCCGATGCCCGCCGAGACCGACAAAGTCGCCTGACTCAGTGGTACTATAAAAAGTAAAGTATTAGACTCTCAGGCGGCAGACATGGCAGATATGAGTGAGAAGAAGATCGAGAACGTGATCGTCGTCGGCGGTGGGCCAGCCGGCTATACCGCTGCTCTCTACACGGCGCGCGCCAACTTGGAGCCCTTGGTCTTCGAGGGCTTCCAGTGGGGCGGCCAGCTGCAGAACACGACCGACGTCGAGAACTATCCCGGCTATCCGGAGGGGATCATGGGGCCGGAGATGATGAACCAGTTCCGTGCCCAGGCGGAGCGGTTCGGCACCCGCTTCGTCACCGACGACGTCGACCGGGTCGAGCTCAGCGAGGACGGCGGGGTTCACAGGGTCTTCCTCGGCGACGAGGAGCACGTCGCCAAGACCGTGATCCTGGCGATGGGGGCGGAGCCACGCCGGCTCGGCATCCCCGGTGAGATGGAGTTGAGCGGCTGTGGCGTCTCTACCTGCGGCGTCTGCGACGGAGCTTTCTTCAAGGGCAAAAAGGTGATCGTGATCGGTGGCGGAGACTCGGCGATGGAGGACGCGATCTTCGTCTCCAAGTTCGCCAGCGAGCTGACCATCGTCAACCGCCGTGACGAGTTCCGCGCCTCCAGCATCATGCGCGAGCGCGCCGCCGAGCGACCGAACATCGAGTTCAAGACCCCCTTCGTCCCCGAGGAGTTCGTCGGCGGCGGGGCCGGCAACCTCGACCACGTGCGGCTGCGCAACGCCGAGACGGGGGAGACTGAGGACTTCGGCACCGAAGGCGCCTTCGTCGCGATCGGCCACATCCCGAAATCGGAGATCGTCGTCGACCAGATCGACACCGACGAGGACGGCTACATCCGCACCGAGCCGGGCTCGACCAAGACCAACCTGCCGGGTGTGTTCGCCGTCGGGGACGTCGTCGACCACACCTACCGGCAGGCGATCACCGCGGCTGGCACCGGCTGCATGGGCGCCCTCGACGCGGAGTGGTACCTGCGCGACACCCCGCCGAGCCCCGAGGCTCACTGGCTGCCGGGCGGCGAGCCAACCGAGATCGCCCCTAAGCCCGCCTGACCGGCGCCCTAAGGTCGCCTGACCGGCGCATATCTGCGTCCTCGGTCGCTTGCGTGCAGAGCACGCGGCGCTCCCTGCGTCCTGGATCTGCTTGGTCAGGCGACCTTAGGTCAGTCGATCAATTTTTGGACTACGAAGGTCTTGCTGCCTTTGGGCGTCTGTACCTTGACCGGTTTGCCTGGCTTGGCGTCCATCAGCGCCTGGCCGATTGGCGACTCGGCTGAGAGTCGGCCGGCGCCGAGGTCGGCTTCGGTCGAGCCGACCAGGGTCCAGGTGTTGACGGCGCCTTTCTCCTCGTCGAGAACCTCGGCGGTGCGACCGAAGCCGAAGCAGTCCGCGCCACCGTCGACCTCGACCACGACCGCCGTGCGCAGTCGCTCGCGCAGCCGCTTGATCTTGGTCTCGAGGTGCGCTTGGTCTTCCTTGGCGATGTGGTACTCGGCGTTCTCCTTGAGGTCGCCTTCCTCGCGCGCGACCTTGATCCGGGCCGCCATCGCGGTCCGGGCAGGGCCTTCCAACTGCTCGACTTCCTCGCGCAGGGCGACGATCCCCTCCTCGGTGATCGGCTCCCCGCCTCCATTGGCGCCGCTCATCCCGGGCACCATTGCAGATGGGGGACGGCCAGGCCGCGATCGGGAGCTGGTCAGAGGCTGGCGAGCAGCACGCCGATGACCCCTGCGAGCACCGCGATTGCCGCGGACCAAGCGATTCGGGTCATCGTCTGATGTAGACCGAGCATCGCGGCATTCAGCCCGCGCATGTCTTCGTGTAGTTGGTTCGATTGAGAGTGGAGCCGCGCTTCGAGTCCCGCGATCTCTCCCCGAAGTTCCTTGCCCTGCTCTTTGATCTCGCCTCGCAGTTCGTCAACGCTCGTTTTGATCTCGCCGCGCAGATCATCGGTAGTCGCCTTGATCTCGCCGCGCAGGTCATCGGTAGTCGTTTTGATCTCGCCGCGCAGCTCTCTGATCTCCGACCGCAAGCCGTTGGCGGTGGCCCGCATCTCCGCGCGGGTGTCCGCGATCTGCCCTTCGACCTGGTCGAAGCGCTCGTCCATCCGGTGGGATAGATCGTCGAGACGGTCGTCTGTCCAACTCTGTCGCATTGCCTCCATATCTCCAGACTAGGGAGCCAGGTGTGACGCGTTGCTCGCAAATTGTAACTCTTTGTCGTAGTAGACGAATGTCTGACTTTGCAAGGCCCGATCGGGTCATGGGCTAAGGTCGGAGCCGAATGCCGACCTGCACGCACATCGACTCGGTCGAGTACCTCGAGCCTCCGGGCGAGGTTGCGGGCTGCGAGGAGTGCCTGAAGCTGGGGATGAGCTGGGTGCATCTGCGGATGTGCCACAGCTGCGGGCACATCGGCTGCTGCGACAACTCCCCGGGCAAACACGCGACGGCCCACTATGAGACGAGCGGGCACCCGCTGATCCGCTCCGCCGAGCCAGGCGAGGACTGGAGCTGGTGCTACGTCGACGAGGCGATGCTCCGCCTCAGCCCCTGAGGCGAGGTGCCGGGCGGTAGGCCTCGCCGTGCTGTTCGCGCAACTCCTCGAGTAGGTCGGCGGCGCGCTCCCGACCGATCAGCTCGGTCAGCTCCAGCGGTCCGCGCGGCCAGTTGAAGCCGAGGCGCATCGCCGTGTCCATATCGGTTGGCGAGCCAACCTCCTCTTCGATGGCAAAGGCCGCCTCGTTGGCGATCTGGGCGAAGAGGCGGGGGAGGACCGCCTCGGCGGCCGGGTCGATCTTGGCCAGCTCGGTCGGGTCGAGGGTGGGCGCCTCGATGCCCAAGTCGGGGTCGCGGGGGCGGTGGGGCCCATCGCCATATGAGTAGAAGCCCTCGCCGCCCTTGCGGCCGAGCAGGCCTTCGCCGACCATTCGTTCCTGGATCGCGCTCGGGCGCCAGCGCTCGGGTTCGCCGCCCTGCGCGTAGAAGGAGCGGGCGACGCTGAGGTTGACATCGAGGCCGATCAGGTCGATCAGCTCGAACGGGCCCATCCGGAAGCCGCCGCCGAGGCGGACGACGCGGTCGATCGTGGGTGGGTCGGCAATCCCCCCGGCAAGCATCCGTAGCGACTCGAGACTGAAGGGGCGGGCGAGGCGGTTGGCGATGAACCCCGGGCTGTCGTTGGCGCGGATCGGCGTGCGCCCCATGCGGCGGCCGACCTCGGCGGTTGCTTCGAGGGCGGCCTCATCCGAGTCCGCGGTGGCGACGACCTCGACCAGCTTCATCAGCGCCGGCGGGTTGAAGAAGTGCATGCCGACGACGCGCTCGGGATGGGGGACCCCCGTGGCGATCGCCGTCACCGGCAGGGAGGAGGTATTGCTGGCGAGAATTGCCTGCGGACCGCAGGCATCCGCGAGCGCGGCGAACAGCTCCCGCTTCAGCTTCAGGTCCTCGGGTGCCGCCTCGACCACCAGGTCGCATTCGCCGAGGTCGCCGAGGCTTGTCGCGGCGCCGACCCGGCCGCTTGCGGCGTCGGCTTCCTCGTCGCTCCAAATCCCCTTCGCCGCGCCTTTGGCCAGCGCCGAGTGCAGTCGCCCGATCCCGGTTTCGAGTGCCGCCGGGACGGGGTCGTGCAGGCGGGTCTCGTAGCCGCCGAGCGCCGCGATCTGGGCGATCCCGGCGCCCATCGTGCCGGCCCCGACGACACCTACCCGTTCGACAGCGGTCATTTGCCTTCGAACTTCGGCACGCGCTTCTCGAGGAAGGCCTTCATCCCCTCGACCCGGTCGTCGGTCGCCATTGCCAGCTCGTAGAGGCGCCGCTCGTTCTCGAGCCCGGCGGCGAGCGCCGTCTCCTCGGCGGCGATGACGGCCTGTTTGGCAAGCCTGGCGGCGATCGGCGGCTGCTCGGCGACCGCGTGGGCCAGTGCCAACGCCTCCTCGAGCCACTCTCCGTTTTCCGCGACTTTGTTGACGAGCCCCAGCTCGAGGCCGGTGCTTGCGTCGAAGCGGCGCCCGGTGAGCACGAGCTCCATCGCCCGCTGCTTGCCGATCACCCGCGCCAGACGCTGCGTGCCGCCTCCGCCGGGAATGATGCCGAGGGTTATCTCGGGCTGGCCGAACACGGCGGTGTCGGAGGCGACGATCATGTCGCAGGCGAGGGCCAGCTCGCAGCCCCCGCCCAGGGCGTAGCCGGAGACGGCCGCGATCGTCGGAGTTTTCACCGCCGCGAGGCGGCGCCAGAACGAAGAGGACGGGTGGGTGAGGGCTTCGGCGAAGCTGCGTTCGCTCATCGCTTTGATGTCGGCCCCGGCGGCAAAGACCTTCTCGGATCCGGCGATGACGATGCAGCGCACTTCGGGGCCGGGGTCGAGGCGCTCCAGCTCGGTGATGAGCTGGTCCATCACCTCTGGCGAGAGGGCGTTGCGAGCCTCGGGTCGGTTCAGTCGCAGCAGGGCGACGTGAGGCTCGACCAGCGAGGTCTCGACCAGATCGGCCACCTGGCTACTCGGCCTCCATCGGCGTCATCGCGTTGATCCCGGTCGCGGCGCGGCCGATGATCAATTTCTGGATCTGCGAGGTCCCCTCGTAGAGCGTCGTCACCCGGGCGTCGCGCAGGTAGCGCTCGACCGGGTAGTCGTCGACGTAGCCGGCGCCGCCGTGCACCTGGATCGCCAGGTTGGCGCATTCGACCGCCGCCTCGGTCGCGTGCAGCTTCGCCACCGAGGTCTCCATCGTGTTCGGCTTGCCTTCGTCCTTCAGCATGCCGGCGCGGTAGACCAGCATCCGCGAGGCGTCGCGCTTGACGATCATGTCGGCGATCATCTCCTGGACCAGCTGGAAACGGGCAAGCGGGACGCCGAACTGCTTGCGCTCCTTGGAGTAGGCAACCGAGGCTTCGACGCAGCCGTCGCAGATGCCGACGCAGCCGGCGGCGACGCTGTAGCGGCCGTTGTCGAGGGCGCTCATCGCGACCTTGAAGCCGTCGCCGATCTCACCCAGCATTGCGTCCTCGCCGACCTCGACGTTGTCGAGCGAGAGCTCGGCGGTGTCGGAAGAGCGCAGCCCGAGCTTGCCGTGGATCTCCTGCGTGGCGAAGCCCTCGCTTGCCGTGGGGACGAGGAAGCAGGCGAGGCCGCGGTGCTTCTTCTCGGGGTCGGTCTGGGCGAAGATCAGCGCCACCTCGGAGAAGTTGCCGAGGCTGATCCACATCTTCTGGCCGCTGATCGACCAGCCGGAGTCGGTCTTGGTCGCGCGGGTGCGCAGGTTGGCGGCGTCGGAGCCGGTGTCGGGCTCGGTCAGCCCGAAGCAGCCGAGCGCCTCGCCTGAGCAGAGCCGCGGCAGCCACTTCTGCTTCTGCTCCTCCGTGCCCCACTTCTCGATCGAGCCTGCGACCAGCGAGGTCTGCACCGAGACGACCGTGCGGGCGGAGGAGTCGGCGCGGCCGACCTGCTCGACGATCAGCCCGTAGCCGATGTAGTCGAGGCCGCGGCCGCCGTACTGCTCGGCGACCGGTGCGCCGAGGTAGCCGACCTCACCCAGCTTGCTCGCCAGCTCGCGGTCGAAGCGGGCGGCGCGGTCGTTCTCTTTGACCCGCGGGACGATCTCCTTGTCGGCGAATTCACGCGCGGTTTCGGAGATCAGGCGCTGCTCGTCGCTCAGCTGAAAGTCCATCTCACCATCGCTTTCTCGTTTGCTTCGTGGAGTTCAAAGCTCTTGTCCCAGGGTCGCGGCGAACGCCTCCTGCGCCTCGCGGGTGCGGTGGCCGGGGGCTTCGGCCAGGGCATTGCCGTCGATTGCGGAGACGGCTTGGATCTCGCGGGTGGTCGAGGCGAGGAAGGCCTCCTCGGCGGCGCGAAGGTCGTCGACCGACCATGCTCCCTCCTCGACGTCGAGCGCCTTGACCAGACGGTCGCGGGTGATCGACTCGAGCACGCCGACGTCGAGGGCGGGCGTGCGCAGCTCCCCCTCCGCGGAGACCCAGAAGATCGCCGAGGTGGGTGGCTCGAGCACGGTGCCGTCGGGCTGGACCAGGACGGCCTCGTCGGCTCCCTGCTCTTTAGCCAGCCGCGTTGCCTGCATGTTGGCGGCGTAGGAGAGCGACTTGACGCCGTTGAGGATCACGGTCGGGGAATAGGTGACGGTGGCGAGGCGCAGCGTCTCGGCGTGGGCGGGGATCGGCTCGACCGCGGCGATACGGCGACCGCCGCGGGTGACGATCAGGCGCAGCTGGCCATCGGGGCCGCCCGCCTCGGTCAGCAGCGCGTCGATCTCCCGCTCGAGCGCGGCCCGGTCGAACTCGAGCCGGATAGCGGCGGAGGAGCGCTCCAGCCGGTCCAGATGGTCTCCGAGCGCGAAGGGCTTGCCCTCGTAGAGCCGGATCACCTCGAAGGCACCGTCGCCGCGGTAGAGCCCATCGTCCTTCATAGGCACCATCGCCTCGGCGGTGGCCGTCACTCGCCCGTCGACGCTGGCTAGCTCTTCGAGTCCGGTCATCGCGCGCGAGGCTATCTGAACTTCTGTCGCTCTCTTATGCCTATAGGGATCAAAAGGCGACAGAAGTTGCCGAAGCGGCCCTCAGATCGCTTCGAACACCGTCGCCAGGCCCTGGCCTACGCCGACGCACATGGTGGCGATGCCGTAGCGGCCCTTGCGGCGGCGCAGCTCGCGGATCAGGGTGCCGGTGAGGCGGGCGCCGGAGCAGCCGAGGGGGTGGCCGAGGGCGATCGCGCCGCCGTTGACGTTGAGCCGGTCCTCTTCGATGCCGAGCTCGCGGGCGCAGGCGAGGACCTGGGAGGCGAATGCCTCGTTCAGCTCGATCAGGTCGATCTGCCCGAGGTCGAGACCGGCCGCGGCGAGGGCGCGGGGGACGGCGACCGCGGGGCCGATCCCCATGTAGGCGGGGTCGACGCCGGCGACGCCGCTGGCCAGGACCCGTGCCAGCGGCTCGGCGCCGAGCTTCTCGACTCCGGCCGCGGAGGCGACCAGCAGGCAGGCGGCACCATCGTTGAGGGTCGAAGCGTTGCCGGCGGTGACCGTGCCGCCCTCGCGAAAGGCGGATCGGAGCTTTGCCATCTTCTCCAGCGAGGCGTCGGGGCGCGGTCCCTCGTCCGCCTCGACCGAAACCGTCTCGCGCCGTCCCTTGGGGGCCTCGATCGGCACGATCTCCTCTGCGAACAGCCCGGCCTCGGCGGCGACGACCGCGCGCTGGTGACTGCGCAGGGCGAAGGCGTCCTGGTCCTCGCGGCTGATCCCGTAGCGCTCGGCGACGTTCTCGCCGGTCTCGCCCATCGATTCGGTCGAGACGCCCAGCTCGGCCATGCGAGGGTTGACGAAGCGCCAGCCCAGGGTCGTGTCGTGCATCGTCTGCTCGCCGCGGGGCAGACCCTGCTCGGGCTTGCCGACGACCCAGGGAGCCCGGCTCATCGACTCGACCCCGCCGGCCAGGTAGAAATCGCCCTCGCCGAGCTTGACCGCGCGGGCGGCGCAGTTGATCGCCTCCAGGCCCGAGGCGCAGAGGCGGTTGACGGTGGCCCCCGGAACGCTGTCGGGCAGGCCGGCGAGCAGCGCCGCCATCCGCGCGACGTCGCGGTTGTCCTCGCCCGACTGGTTGGCGGCGCCGAAGTAGACGTCGGTTATCTCGGCCGGATCGACCCCGGTGCGCTCGACGACGGCGCGGACGACGTGGGCGGCGAGATCGTCGGGGCGCACGTTGGAGAGCGCGCCGCGATAGGAGCCCATCGGCGTACGGACCGCGTCGACTATGTAGGCGTCAGGCATTGCGCTCCATTAAATGCGACATCGGATTGCGGCGTATCCTCAGCGGCATGGGTTTCGTCCTCCTCACCGTCGCCATGCTGGCCGCGATCATCGGGGTTCTGCTGCTGATCGGCCACTTCTACCAGGGCAGCAGCGCCGAGCTGGTCGACTGGAAGCCGACGCGCAGCCCCGAAGTCGAGGCGCAGAACGAGATCGACGACGTGCGGCAGATGCTCGAGGCGCAGAACGAGATGCGCCGCCGCCGCGGCGCCGACGAGATCGACGAGAGAAAGCTGCGAGCCGAGGTCGAAGAGGAGGAGCTGGAGCGGCTCCGCCGCAACCCGTCCGAGTTTTGAGGGCCTGTCCTCTGTGGCGCGGGCTCTGATCGTCGGGTGTGGCTGTCGGGGGCGGCAGCTCGGGGGGCGATTGCTCGCCGAGGGCTGGCAGGTGCGTGGGACGAGCCGCCGCGAGGAGGGCCTCGCGGCGATCGAGGCAGCCGGGATCGAGCCCGCTCTCGCCGACCCCGACGATCCCGGCACGGTGCTCGATCTGGTCGGCGACGTGGCCGCGGTGTACTGGCTGCTCGGCTCCGCCGAGGGCCCCGCCGAGAACCTCGAGGCGATTCACGGCCCGCGGCTCGAACGCTTCATGGAGCGGCTGGTCGAAACGCCGGTGCGGCGTTTCGTCTACGAGGCGGATGGCAGCGTTGGCTCCGCGATCCTCGAGCGGGGGAGCTCGATCGTGCGGGCGGCGGGCGAGCGCTGGCGCATTCCAGTCACCGTCGCCGGCCAGGGAATCGATATAGCTAAACTCGGATAGGAATTAAGGCAATACGCCGAAAGCGAAAGGAGCTGGTCCGATGGCGCTGCAACTTGGCGACGTAGCACCCGATTTCGAGGCTGAGACGACCGAGGGGCGGATCAAGTTCCACGACTGGATCGGCGACTCCTGGGCGGTGCTGTTCTCCCACCCGAAGGATTTCACCCCGGTCTGCACGACGGAGCTCGGTTACATGGCGAGCATCGAGCCCGAGTTCGCGAAGCGAGGCGTGAAGATCATCGGCCTCTCGATCGACCCGCTCGACCGCCACGAGGAGTGGGCGAAGGACATCGCGGACACGCAGGGGACGGCGCCGAACTACCCGATCATCAGCGACACCGACTTCAACGTCGCGAGGCTCTACGGGATGTTGCCGGGGGACGTCTCGGGCAGCGCCGAGGACCGCACGCCGGCCGACAACCAGACCGTCCGCAACGTCTTCGTCATCGGCCCCGACAAGAAGATCAAACTGATCCTCGTCTACCCGATGACCACCGGGCGCAACTTCGACGAGGTCCTGCGCGTGATCGACTCGCTGCAGCTCACCGCCAAGCACAAAGTCGCCACCCCGGCCCAGTGGCAGCAGGGCGACGACGTGATCATCGCCGGCTCGGTCTCCAACGACGAAGCCAAAGAGACCTACCCGGATGGCTGGGAGGAGCCCCGCCCGTACATCCGCATCGTGCCCCAGCCGGGGAAGTCCTAGCCGAGGCGTTCCAGTAGATCGCCGAGGATCCGCGCGGTAGCTCCCCAGATCAAGTGCCCCTCCACCTCGTAGGTGGGGGTGTGGATGGGGACGCCGCGGCGGATCAGGCGGCGCATCGCGTAGCCCTCGCGAAGGACCTCCAGCGAGAAGGTGAGGACGGTCTCCACCTCGCTTGGATTGGGTGCCAGGTCCAGGTCGCCCGGGTGGGGGATCCTGCCGACGAAGGGGTGGATCCGGTAGCCGGTGACGAAGGTGCCGGTCGTGGGCAGCTCTTCGCCGAGCTCGACGACTGCCGGGTCGAGGCCGATCTCCTCCTCGGCCTCGCGTAGCGCGGTGGTGGCAAGGTCGGCGTCGGCGTCGTCCTTGCGCCCGCCGGGAAACGAGATCTCGCCGGCGTGACGGCGCAGGTCGGCGCGGCGCTCCGTGAAGATCAGCCCCGGCTCCTCCGGCCACCCGTAGAGGGGCAGGAGCACCGCCGCGTCGGTCAGATGATCACCTGAACCGTGCCGCCATCCACCGACCAGGCGGCGCCGGCCACGTAGGAGGCGCGCTCGGAGCAGAGGAAGACGATCGCGGCGGCGATCTCCCCGACCTCGGCGAGGCGCCCGATCGGCCGCTTCGCGCCGGCTTCGGCCAGCGCCTCCTCGCGGCTCCCGGTGCCGGACATGCGGTGCGACTGGTCGAGCAGCCCGCCGGGCTCCATCCACATCTCGGCCTCGACCGGGCCGGGGCAGATCGCATTGACGAGGACGCCCTGCTTGGCGTAGCGGTCGGCGAAGAGGCGGGAGAGGGACAGCTCGGCCGCCTTGGCGACGGAGTACTCGGGCATCGCCGCCGAGGGTCGCTTGCCCGCGGTCGAGCAGACGTTGACGATCCGTCCCCAGCCCCGCTCGGCCATCGCGGGGGCGGCCGCCCGCATCGCCCGCAGGGGTGCCATCACGTTCAGCTCGTACTGGGCGTACCAGTCCTCGTCCGGGACGTCGTCGAGGTGTCGCCACTGGGCGGCACCGGCGTTGTTGACCAACACGTCGACGACGCCGAAATGCTCGTTCGCCGTCGCGACCATCCGCTCAGCGGCGCCTTCATCGGTGACGTCCAGGGCCAGCGCCTCGGCGCGTCCTCCCGCCTCGGCCCCCGCGTTAGCCGCCTCCTCCCGCGCCGCCTCGAGACGCTCCTCGTTGCGGCCTATCAGCAGGACGCTCGCGCCCTCGCCGCAGAGCAGCCGCGCGGTCCCCTGTCCGATCCCGCGGCTGGCGCCGGTGACGACGCAGGACCGTCCTTTCAGCCCGAGGTCCATGGCTGCTACTCGCTTGCCGTGGTGCCGCTGGTCGCGTCGTCACGGAGCAGCGGTTTGCCGGCTATCAGGTCCGCCGCGCGCTCGGCGACGGCGATCGTCGGCGCGTTGGTGTTGCCGCTGGGGATGATCGGGAAGACCGAGGCGTCGACTACCCGCAGTCCGTCGATTCCGCGCACCTTCAACTCAGGATCGACAACCGCGTCGCCGTCGGAGCCCATCCGGCAGGTGCCGATCGGGTGGTAGAGGAGCTCGACGCGGTTGCGCAGGTCGTCGGCCAGGTCCTCGTCGCTGTCGACGTCCGTCCCCGGGAACAGCTCCCGGCCGAGCACCGAGGCGAATGGCTCGGCCGCGGCGATCTCCCGTGCGAGGCGCGCTCCCGCAACCAGGGCGGCGACGTCCTCGGGCTCGGCCAGCGAGTTGGTGAGGATGCGCGGCTTGGCGGACGGGTCGGCGGAGCGCAGCCGCACCCAACCGCGGCTGCGCGGGGCGACCAGGGCCGGGCCCATCGTGATCGCGTGCCCGTCGTATTCCTGGAAGCCGTTGTCGACGAAGTAGGCGGGGGCGAAGTGGAACTGGAGGTCGGGCTGGGCGAGGCCGGGCCTACTGCGCACGAAGGCGAACGCCTCGGCGACCGAGGAGGACAGCGGGCCGCTGCGCCGCAGCAGGTACTCGAGCATCGCCTTGGGGCTCTCGGCGTCGGCAAGGGTGCCGCCGCCCGGAACGTCCCAGACCGAGGTCTGGTAGGGGTGGTCCTGGAGGTTCTCGCCGACGCCGGGCAGGTCGGCGATCACCGAAATGCCGAGCTGCCGCAGCTGCTCGGCCGGGCCGATGCCGGAGAGCATCAGCAGCTGCGGCGAGGCCAGCGCGCCGGCGGAGAGGATCGTCTCGCGCTCGGCCGTGGCCACCTGCTCCCGACCGCGGCGGCGGTAGCGGACCCCGGTCGCGCGGCCGTCGTGGACCTCGATGCCGAGCACTTGGGCACCGGAGACGACGGTGAGGTTCTCGCGCCCCTGCGAGGGGCGCAGGTAGGCGTCGGCGGTGCTCCAGCGCCGCCCGCCCCGCTGGGTCACCTGGACGAGCGCGGCGCCGTCCTGCTCGTGACCGTTGTAGTCGGCGATGCGGGGAATGCCCGCCTCCGCGCAGGAGTCGAGGAAGTGCCTGGTGAGGCGGCGCGGCGAGCGCTCGTCCTCGACCCGCAGCGGGCCGTCGATCGCATGGTGCTCGGACTTCCCGCGGGAGTTGTCCTCGGCCCGCAGGAAGTAGGGCCTGATCCCGTCCCAGTCCCAGCCGGTGGCGCCGCCGGCGGCCCACTTCTCGTAGTCGAGCGGGTGGCCGCGGACATAGAGCATCGCGTTCATCGAGCTGGAGCCGCCCAGGCCTTTCCCACGCGGCACGTAGATCGAGCGGCCGTTGCAGTGGGGCTCGGGCTCGGTGCCGAGATCCCAGTCGCGCTTGCTTTTGAACTGTTTGGCGAAGGCCGCAGGGATCTTCACGTTGGGATGGCGATCGCTGCCGCCGGCCTCGATCAGGAGGACGTCGACGCTCGGGTCTTCGCTGAGCCGGGCGGCGAGCACGCAGCCGGCGGAGCCGGCGCCGACGATCACGTAGTCAGGCACCGGGAAGCCCCTCGATCCGGTCGGAGACGACGACCTTGGTCTCGCCCGTCAGCAGCTTGTGGACCGGGCACTTGGCGGCGACCGCGAGCAGGCGCTGCCGCTGCTCCTCGCTCAGCCCGTCAGGCAGGCGCAGGGTCACCGCAAACGAGAGCGGCGCGAAGTCTTCGTACTCGACGTCGACGTCGACCTCGACCGCGCCGACGTCCCACCCCTTGCGCGCCGCGTACATCTCGATCGTCACCGCGGTGCAGCCGGCGAGGCCGGCCGCGACCAGGCGGGTGGGGGAGGGGCCGGCGTCGGTCCCACCTTCGACGAAGGCGGGCTCGTCGACGACGATCGTGTGACCGCCCTCGATCTCGACGTCGTGGACGTATCCCTCGCGGCGACGGGCTACGACCTTCATTGGTGCCCTGTCTCGCAACGTGTGGTCGAAAATGACGGCCCCAGATCGCCGCCATACGGCGTCCTCAGTCGTCCTAATAGCGCTGCTATTCGGACTTCCTGCGTCCTTGTCTGGCGACGCCTGGCCCGCGTCATTTCCTGACCCACGTTACGAGACAGGGCACCTTCAGGCCTTGCGGCGGCCCTCGAACAGCGCCGGCTCGTCGACGTCGGCAAAGCGGGCCATCGCGTAGGCGAGGTCTGAGGCCCGGTTGACGAAGTGGATCACCGTCTCGCCGGCCAGCTCGCCGCCCTCGTTGAGGGCGCTGATGCGGCGCTCGGCGCGGCGGATCGTGGTGCGGGCGACGTCGAGCTGGGCGGAGAGCTGGTTGCCGCCGGGAATCACGAACTGCGGCGGCAGCTCGACCCGGTCCATGTAACGGTCGATCGCTTCCTCCAGCTCGACGACCATCTCCTCGGTGGTGCGGCTCACCCCGTCTTCGAGTCGCTCGGCGGCCTCCGGCGCGGTCGCCAGCTCGGCGCCGGCGACGAAGATGTCGTCCTGGAGGCGAAGCAGGTCGGCGGCCAGCTCGGCCTGCTCGGCTCCGCAGAGCGCGCGGGCCACACCGAGCTGGGAGCAGGCTTCGTCGAGCGCCCCGTAGGCCTCGGTGCGTCCATGGTGCTTGGGTATCCGGCCGCCGTACCAGAGGGAGGTCGTGCCGTCGTCGCCCTTCTTGGTGTAGATCTTCACCACACGCCCATCCTAAGGGCGCTCAGGCTCAGCCGACCGGATTGAAGACCAGGCCGGTCAGAACCTTGGGGAAGAAGTAGGTCGACTTTGGCGGCATGTTCTCGTCGCTCTCGCAGATCGCCTTGACCTGGTCGACGGGGATCGGGCGGAGGATGAAGGCGACGTCGTAGGTACCGTCCTCCAACAGGGCCAGCGAGCCCTCGACGCTCTTCGAGTAGCCGAGCCCTCGCTTGGCGAGGATGTCGTCTTCGCTCAAGCCCGCGATGCCCTCGAGCACGAGCGTCTCGAGGATCGCCGCGTCGAGCCGTCGGTAGGCCTCGGGCTTGCCCGCCAGCTGCTCGTCCAGCGCGGTGATCGCGCTGTCCTTGAGCCGCAGGCGGTAGCCGCGTTCGTGGAAGGAGTCGTAGAGGCCGAAGACGCCGACGCCCTCCTCGCCGAGCGGGTCGAGCTGCTCGACCGGCACCTCGGTCGCCTCGAACAGCTCGCGCAAGCCCTCGCCGAGGCGACGCTGGCGCTCGGGGTCGTCGCCGAGCCCGGAGAGCAGCCGGTGGGTCGGGAAGACGGTGAGGCCGGGGTCGCCGAGCCCGGTCAGCGCCATCAGGGTGAAGTTGTGATCGCCCTCGCCGCCGATCTCGTCGCGATAGGCGATCGCCGTCTCGTAGCGGTGATGGCCGTCGGCGATCAGCAGCTGGGCGCTGGAGAGCAGCTCGGTGACCTCGCCGAGAACCTCCGGGACGCCCACTCGCCAAACGCGGGTGACGGTGCCTCCTTCGTCGGTGGCTTCCCCCCAGGGATCTTCGGCTTCGACGGTCGGCGCGACCAGCGGCCACGGGTCCTTGGTGCTGAGCGAGAAGATCGGCGAGAGGTTGTGGCGGGTGGCGCGGGTGAGGTCGAGGCGATCCTTCTTTGGGCCGGGCAGGGTGCGCTCGTGGGGCAGGACCTGGCCGGTGGAGAAGTCCTCGACGCGGACCCGGGCGAGGATGCCGTGGCGCGTGCGGGGGGTGCCGTCGGGGCCGGTGTAGTCCTGGGTCATCGCCCAGATCGCCGGCTCGGCATCGGCGACGAGAGCTCCCGCCTGACGCCACTCCTCCATCGTCCGCGCCGCCCGCTCGTAGGGGTCGTCGTCGGTCTGCTGCGGCCCGGTCTCGCCGTAGGGTTTGGGCAGATCGATCGCGACGGCGTTGTAGGGGGAGCGCCCCAGCAGCTCCGTCCGCATCTCGGCGTCGATCACGTCATAAGGCGGCGCCGCCACGTCCTGGAGGGACCCGACCACCCCAAGGTCGTAGTGGGTCGCATGGATCGGGCGCACGTCGGCCATCGGGGGCGGAACCTAACGGTTGCCGCCCCCTCGTGTCGGCAAGCCCAGATAGCTCTAAGATCGCTTTAGCGGGGCGTGGCGCAGCCTGGTAGCGCGCGGCCTTTGGGTGGCCGAGGTCCTCGGTTCGAATCCGGGCGCCCCGATACAACGATAGATTCCTACTGCCTCGGAGTCGGCAGTACCTAGGGATTCCTGGGTGCACTCTGCCTTTCCGAACGTTGGGCTCGGCAACCTTGTCCTCGGTGCGCTCGTCCAGCGCTGTCTTATGAAGGGTCTTCGGATTTCTGACTTGCTTCGACAGCCCGCTTTAAGTCAGCCATCTCCGGTGCATCCAGCGATCCGGCCATGAAGTCGGAAAGCACCGCCCCGCCGCTGGCCACGGTCGGCCCGTACACGATCCCTTCGCGGTCGTCCGGAGCCAGATAGAGGAAAGTCTGCACACGCTCCTCGGCTGGCGCGGCCATCAACATTCCGCTGCTCTCTCCGCCAATGGACTCGCGGGGCAACACCGTGATCAAGAGGCCGCGCCCGACGGCCTTATTGCGAGATGCAACCTTGCGGGTGAGCTCGCCGAGAATGTAGCTGGCGCCGTGAGCGAAATTGACGGTGGCAGGGTCGAGGGAGGCTAATGCGGCGTTGAGTTCTGCCTGCTCCTCAGTCGTCAGATCTTGCCCGTCCCACCAAACCATTGCGCTGGCAGGGTCTTGCAACCTCTCAAACACGATTCCGAATTCATCATTGGCCGAGCCCCCGGCCGAGAAATTCCCAATTCTGACCATGTGGGGCATGAGCTCACTCTCGCTGTTCTCGCGGCCCCAGCCGACACCGACACCGACAAAGGCGTGCCTTCTTAGCTCCTTGTCAATCCTGGAAATCCGAGGACCTTTGAAGTAATCGGTCCCTCGTTGGGGCAATGGCTCGAAACAAGCCGTCTTGGCTCTGCTGCTCGACTGGCGTCTCCTCTTCCCACTTTCCTATTGCCCTCGCCAGCCACAGGTCAGTTCGGTGCTCGACGCCCAGATTTCCAATTCCGGTAAAGGCGAAAGCGTTCAAGTGGGGCCCATAGCACGGACTTGTTGCTCTCATCGTCAATTCGCTGGACATCCCCGTTAGGTTCAAACCATACGAAGCGCCGATCAGAGACCTGGATCGCATAGTTCCAACTCAAAAGGCTCAACACCAGGGTCATCTCGGCATTGAAGCACGGCTCCGAGGTCGGCAAAATCGAGATTGGATGCGTTCGCGATGCCGATTGGCCCTTCGCCAATGCGTAGCACGATACGTGCTACGCTAGCGTTGTGAGTCGATCCCTTCACGTGCGTCTGGATGACACCTCGGCTGCAGCACTGAGAGTTGTGCGGGGGGATGCGAGCAGCGATTCAGAGGCTGTCCGCACTGCCCTTCGGGAGGCGGCTTCAAGGCGCCGATCGCGATCCTCCATCGCCAAAGAGGTCGAGCGACTGGCCGCAGATGATGCAGATCGAGCCGAGATGCGGGTGGTTCGGGAGCAGATGGCTGAACTCGCACCCGAAACGCTCGACTGAAGGTGGTCCGCGGCGAGGTCTTTCGCCTCCCTTCCCCTCGAGGCGCACGGGGGAGAGAGCAACCCGGTGCCCGCTACGCGGTCATCGTCCAGGCCGACGAGTTCATGGGGTTGAGCACGACCTTGGTCTCGCCGACCTCGACGAGCGCTCGTCCGGCGACTTTCCGGCCGGTGATCACCCTGGAGGGGCGGGAGACACAGGTCCTCGTCGAGCAAAGCACGATGGTCGACCCTCAGCGCCTAGGGCGCTCGGCTGGGCGCCTCGACGCCGATGAGCTTCGGGCCGTTGACGATGCCCTTGTTCTGGTCTTAGGTCTTTGACGGACCAAACCATGGATCCGGCCGATGAGCCGATTCGCGTTGTTGCATATGACCCTCAATGGCCCATTCGCTTCGAGCGCGAGCGAGCTCTTCTGGAGCAGGCGATCGGGCCCTGGGTCGTCGGGGGCATCCATCACGTCGGCAGCACGGCCGCTCCAGGGCTTGACGCCAAGTCGGTCGTCGACATCCTGGTCGGCGTCGAGGACCTGGAGGCCTCGCGCGCATGCTTCGAGCCCTTGGGCGAGCTCGAGTATCTCTACGCTCCCTACTTGCCTGAGGAGATGCACTGGTTCTGCAAGCCGGATCCGCGCCGCCGCACCCATCACCTCCATCTCGTTCCGTGCAACTCGCCCCGCTATCGAGATCAGCTTGCCTTCGCGATTACCTGCGCTCAAACCCCGCGAAAGCCCGCGACTACGCGGAGCTGAAGCACCGACTGGCCGCGCGTTTCGAACGGGACCGCGAGGGCTACACCGACGCGAAGGCCGACTTCATCCAACGCACCTTGCGGCACCCTCACCAGCGGCGATAGCGACGGAACACCGGGAACTCGCTACCGAGCGCGAGTACCGCCAAAGCCATCAGGCCGGCCAGCATCACGAACGCCGCGGTTTCAGGATTCGAATGAATCGGACCGACGCTGGGGCCGGCCGAGGGTTCGTCGTCCTTCGAGGCATCCTCTTCGGCGAGAACGCCGATGTGCGGCGAACCGATCGCGGTCGGCTGCAATCCCGAGATCGCGGGCAGGAGTCCGACGAAGAGACGAGGCCCCGTCAGCGATCCGAGGCCCAAGGCAGCGAAGGCCCTTCCGACCAGCGCCCTGCCGATGTGGCCAAGGCTGACAGCTGGCCAGACATGAACGAACCAATGGCGAAGAGCTGTCCCAGGGCTCACGGTGGGCGGGCTCGCGCCGGCCCCGCGGCCCGAGTCGGCCGGGGATCCGCTCGACTTCTCAGCAGCGGATGGGCCAGGGGTGGTGCTCACTGCCGCATCTGAGGCAGCCTCAGGCGAGGCGGTCTCCTCCGCGGAGGAAGAGCCGAGGTCTGGCGTAGAGCCGTGCGGAACGTGAGGAGCGCTCGGTGGGGAGGGAGGCTTCACGGTCGGTGGCAACTTGGGGGCAGGGATCGCTTCAGGGACAGTGGGAAGGGAGGCCGGTGGCGTCTTCACGGGGGGCTGCGGCGTGCTTACCGGAGGAGACGGCAAAGGTGGGACCGCCGGACTCGTCACCGCGGGCGGGACCGCAGTGCTCACGACTCCTTCCACCACGGCTTTCGAGCCTTCCACCACTTCGCCCAACGGATTCGCCGAGGCGCCGATCGGGGCCAGGATCGCCGTCAGCGCAGCGCAGATTCCCACCGCCGCGGCAACCTTCCCGCCTCTGGCGGCAGCACAACCTGAGGCTTTTTTACCTGAGGCTCTTTTGTCTCTGTGCGATCCAACGCCCACAGATTGCCTCCGAAAGAAGTCTGAGTACTACTTTAGCTTTTGTCGCGATTCTGGACGGCTGTTACCCAGTTTTTGGACGGATATTCATAGGTCCCGATTGGATCTTGCAATTCCGTGGAGCACGGGCCGCCCTCCAGCGAATGTGACGAGGCGTGATTCACGAGATCCCTGGAAATGCCGATAGCGCAGGCATGGAGGGGCACGCTGGAAGTCCACGACGCCGCGAACGGGTCGTCTTCGAAACCGACCGACACCTCGTCGTCGGCAACGTGACGCTGCCCCCCGAGGGCTATCAGAGCCGTTTCTCAGACGCGGTCAACCGAGCCGACGTCGCCTTCATCCCGCTGCTGGAGGTCGAGATCACGCCGCTTGCCGGCGGCGAAGCCGTGCGGCGTCCCTTCATCGTTCTCGCCAAGGAGCACATCAGGCTCGCCTACCCCGTGGACGACGCCGAGGCGCCCCGCTCGCGGTAGAGGTTTGAGTCGCATAGCGGTCGAAAGCTCGACCGCGCGTGTGTCTAGATCGCTTCGCGCCGGCGCCTGCCGCCGCCGGCGAAGGCGCCGATGTCGATCAGGAAGGCGAGCACGACGATGAACCACTCGAAGCCGTTGACCCCGTTCGAGGACGCCCACATCGCGGCGTAGGCGAGGGTGGTCCAGGGCAGCAGGAAGAAGCCTAGGAAGGGGACGAGCCAGCTGTCGAAGGCGCGGCTGAGCAGGTCGCTGAACAGAAAGAGCAGGAACAGCGCCAAGCGCGGTGAGATCAGCGCGAAGAGAAGGACGAAGCAGCCGATGCCTGAACGCTACCTTGTATCCATGCTCTTCAACCGCCAGAAGGCACAGATGCCCGCCCCCGAGGACGCGCTGCCGGGGCGCAGCGAGCCCGCCTTCGACGTCCCCGAGCGTCACGCAGCGCTGGACGCGCCGCTCAAGCCTCCTTTCCCCGACGGAGTCGAGACCGCCTACTTCGCGCTCGGCTGCTTCTGGGGGGCCGAGCGACTGTTCTGGGTCCTCGACGGCGTCTACACGACCGCGGCCGGCTACATGAACGGGACCACCCCGAACCCGACCTATGAGGAGGTCTGCTCGGGCAGGACCGGCCACGCCGAGGCGGTCATGGTCGCCTTCGACCCGCAGCGGATCGCCTACGCCGATCTGCTCAAGGTCTTCTTCGAGGAGCACGACCCGACTCAAGGGATGCGCCAGGGCAACGACATCGGCACCCAGTATCGCTCGGGCATCTACTTTGCCAACGACGCCCAGAAAGCGACGGCGGAGATGGCGCTGCGGGCATACGACGAGGCGCTGCGCGCCGCCGGCCACGAGCCGATCACGACCGAGGTCGAGCCCGCCGGGCCTTTCTACTACGCCGAGGACTACCACCAGCAGTACCTGCACAAGGTGCCGAACGGCTACTGCGGGCTCGCCGGCACCGGCGTCTCCTGCCGCATCCCGGCCGCCGCGGCTGACTAGCCCCTCGCCCGGCGTGGCGAATAGCATCCGCCGCTTGTGACGCCCTCCTTCGGCTCCTACATCGGTGGCTGCCTGGCGACGATCGGCATCGTCTCGGCGCTCGGCCTCGGCGGCTACTGGCTGCGGCGCTGGATCGTGCCCGAGTTCTCCGGCGCGCTCGCCCGGCTCGGCGACGTGACGCTCGCGGTCGCTCTGCTGGTCATCGCGCTCGAGCTGCTCGGCACGTTGAGCATCCTGCGGCTGGGCTGGATCGTCGTCGTCTGCATCGCGATCGGCCTTGGCGCCGCCTGGCTCGGCCGGCGCATGGCGCCGCGAGTCGCGGGCGAAGTCGCGGCGCCGCGGGTGCAGACAGTCGCCCTCCTGATTGCCCTCGGCGTCGCCTCCTTCACCGTCGCCGAGTGGACCTTCCCCTCGCAGCTCAGCCTCGACTACGGCATGTTCGGCGGCGACACGACCTGGTACCACATGCCCTTCGCCGCCCGGATCGCCCAGGAAGCGTCGACGGTCCACCTCCACTACACCGACCCGCTGCGCCTCGCCGCCTGGTTCTACCCGCAGAGCTCGGAGCTGATCCACGCGGCCGGGATCGTCGTCTTCAAGACCGACTGGCTTTCGCCGCTGATCAACCTGATCTGGCTCGCCATCGCTCTGCTCGCCGCCTGGTGCGTCGGCCGTCCCTACAAGGTCGGGCCGGCGACGCTGGTCGCGGGGGCGATCGTGCTCGACGCCGGGGTGATGATCGAAACCCAGCCGGGGGAGGGGCGCAACGACATCATGGGGCTCGCCTTCCTGATCGCCTTCGCCGCCTTCCTGATCAACGGCCATCAGCGCCGGGCACCGGAGGAGGGCGCGGTCCAGGACGCGCCCGAGCACGATGCGCCTCTGCTCGACAAGGGCCCGTTGATCCTTGCCGGCGTCGCCGCCGGCCTCGCCGCCTCGGTCAAGCTCACCTTCCTCGTCCCGGTCGTGGCGATCTGGCTCGGGGTCGTCGTCTTCAGTGGTCCGGGCAGGCGACTGACGACGGCCTGGGTGCTCGGCCTCTCCACCTTCGTGGTCGGCGGCTACTGGTACGTGCGGGCGGCGATCAAGACCGGTGGGAATCCGATCCCGTCGACCGGCTTCGGGCCGCTGCACCTGCCCCGGCCCGATCAGATGCCGCTCGATCCGCGGCCGCGCTTCGCCGTCTCCCACTACCTGACCGACCCGACCATCTACCGGCGTTGGTTCTTCCCCCAGCTGGACAACGCCTTCGGCCCGCTCTGGCCGCTGATCCTGATCGTCGCCGTTGCCGCCGCCGTCTTCATCGCGGTGCGCTCGCGCAACCGGATCCTGCGGGTGATCGCCGCCGCGGCGCTGCTTACCGCTCTCGTCTACGTCTTCACCCCGCTTACCGCCGCCGGGCAGGAGGGTTCGCCGACGGGGTTCTTCACCAACACCCGCTACCTCGCCCCGGGCCTGGTCTTGGCAATGACCCTGTTGCCGATCGCCCGGCCGCTGCGCGCGCCCGATTCGCGCGCCCGGCTGACGTTGTACTTCTTGGTCGCGGTCTACGCGATCACGGTGCTGACCACGCCCCGCTGGTACCCCGGCTACATCGTCGGCACCGTCTTTCTCACCCTCGCGCTGGTCTGGGCCCCTTCCGCGCTGGCCCTGTTACGTGGGCGGCGCGCGGCCAGCCGTACCTACGTCGCCGTGGCCGCCGCTGGCGTGCTGCTGCTCGCCGTCGTGCTCGGCCGGGCGCAGGAGGTCCAGTACTACAACCAGCACTACACGCGCGTCACTCCGTTCCTGCAGGACGGCGGGCCGCGCAAGGCCTACACCTTCGCCCGCGAACGGCATGGGGCGAGGATCGGGATCGCCGGCTCGGGCGAGATCTTCTTCGGCCAGTACGGCTTCTACGGCGCCAACCTCGACAACTACGTCCAGTACATCGGTGCCGAAGGGCCCGATGGCACCTACCGGCTGGCGACCACCTGCCATCAGTTCCGTCGCCTGATCAACGAAGGCGAATACGACTTCCTGATCACCAGCAAGGCGACCCAGGACTCTCCCGACGCCGAATACTGGTATCCGGTCTACGCCTGGCTGAAAACCGACCCCGCGCTGGAACTCGTGATCGAAGAGCCGGAGATAACCCCGCAGCCCGACTACGTCTTCAAGGTCAAGGGCAAGCTCGACACCAGCTGCGCCGACGTCGGCCACAAAGGCTGACGCACTCTTTTAAGCCGGCGTCAGGGCGTGCTTGCGGACCAGCGTCGCGGAGCGCTCCGGCTGCTCCCACCAGAACATGTGGCCGACGTCCTCCAGCAGCTGCGGCTCGACCGAGAGCAGCGCCGCGATCTGAATCCCGTTGTTGACCCCGAGCAGCCGGTCGACGGTGCCATGGATGACCTGGGTGGGGACTTCGACCCCGGCGAGCCGGGTGCTGGTGTCGTGGGCGGCACAGGCCTTCATCTGTTGGAGGATCACCTCGCGTGGCGCGGGCAGCGCACCTCCCATCTCACAGAATGCCGCGAAACGAGCCTCGTCCTCGCGGAAGGCGGGGGAGAGGTTGATTTCCCACATCGCGCGGAAGACCTGCTCGCGCTCCCCCGACGCCATCGCTGCCGCCAGCATCTGCAGATCCGCGGGAGCCATCAGCGTCCCCTCCGGACCGCCGCAGTAGGTCGCGCCCAGGGTGAGGCTGCGAATCCGCTCGGGGTGGGCGAGCGCGAGCTCCTGGGCGATCATCCCGCCCATCGAGATGCCGACGACGTGAGCGCGCTCGATCTCGAGCGCGTCGAGCAGCGACGCGGTGTCGCCGGCCAGGTCGGCGGTCGAGAAGGGCAGCTGCGCTTGTCCCGAGAGGCCCATCCCGCGGTTGTCGAAGACGATGCACTCGAAGCTCTGCTCGAGCGGAGCGAGGAAGGACCGGCCCCAGGCCATGTGGGTGGCGCTCATCCCCTGGATCAGCAGCATCGGCTCGCCGCTCCCGGCGCGCAGGTAATGAAGCTCGGTGCCTCCCGCATCGATGCTCGGCATCGAGGCGATCCTACGGAGCCGTCATGCTGCGCGCGTGATTCGCGAGATCCTCTCCGCGGAGACCGGCTTGGCCTTTGCCGCGATGCGGGCGCTGCGGAGCGACATCGCCGACGAGCGCGCCTTCGTCCAGCGCGTCGAGGATCTTCAGAGGCCAGAGGGCTACCGGCTGGTCGGGGCATTCGAGGAGGGGGAGGCGAGCGCTTGCGCCGTCGCGGGATTCCGCACCGCCCACGGCCTTGCCTGGGGCCACTACCTATACGTGGACGACCTCTCGACGCTGCCGTATTTCCGCCGGCGAGGACACGCGCGCGAGCTGCTCGACTGGCTGCTCGCCGAGGCGGGGCGGCTCGGCTGCGACCAGATCCACCTCGACTCCGGCGTCGGCATCGATCGTGCCGATGCCCATCGCCTCTATATGAATGCGGGCATGGTCATATCCGCCCACCATTTCGCCCGCTACGCCAAGTAGAGCCGTAACCTAGGCAGACCCGCCCCCGTAGCTCAGTGGACAGAGCGACGGCCTTCTAAGCCGTGGGTCGCTGGTTCGAATCCAGCCGGGGGTGTGCGCGAGGCGCAGCTGCTCCCTCGGGGGCTCTTTTTCTGCCGGCTCCGGGCGGGCACCGAACCGAACGAGTACCTTTTCCAGACTTGGAGCATGCTGAGAAATCTGGCGCCGCCGATGGCGGGGGGTCCGAGCGCAGGCGGGTGCGCAGATGGGTTGCGGTCGGCCTGGTGGTGGCGGTCGTTGTTCCCATCGTCTTTGTCCTGGGGCAAGCGGGCGGGGGTGGCGACGGCCCGCTGAACGCGATCGCCAAGGCGGCCGAAGCGACGCAGCGCGAAGCGGGCGGGCACGCGTTGATCCATGCCACCGTGACCGCGTCGGACACGCCCGAAGGAGTAACCGAGACCGGATCGATCGTCTTCGAAAACGGCGGCCGCGCGCGCGGGACGTTGGTGGTCTGGGGTCACACGACGGGCCGACGAGCAAAGATCCAAGTCATCGCTGACGGCACCACGTCGTACACGAGGCCCGATCAGCTCAGCTCCCTGCCGGAAGGGCGTAAATGGGTAAAGATTGATTTCTCCTCGACGGACTCGAGCTCGTCGCTTCCGGCTGGTGGCGGACCGAAGGAAGGGCTGAAGCTGCTCGAACGGATGGATGGGGCTGAGGAAATCGGGAAGGAAGACATCCGCGGAGTTGCTACCACGCGCTACCGCGGCACCTTGCCGGTTTCTGAGAAGGAAGTGTTCGGAGTCGAAGTACAGGTTTCGCCGCCGCACGTCGAAGTTTGGATCGACGCCCGGGGTCGAGTGCGGCGGATGACGGTCATCATCTCCGGCTCTGTAGAGGGAGAGGAAGGATCCACCACCACCAACGTGACCGTGGATTTCCTCGATTTCGGGCCGGTGTCGAAAATCGACCTGCCGAAGCAGGACGAAATCTACGATGCAACCGGTCGGGTCGAATCCGAATTTAGGTCTTCGGCCGAAGCCCCCTGAGTTTCCTCATGGCAGTCGCCGCGGCGAACAGCGCGGTGGTTCTGCCGTGCCGGCGAGATTGGGTCGCCTGTGATCCCGCGCCACTTGGTTCGCCTTGTGTGCCGCTGGGGGTATGCCAACGAGACAGTTCACCGATCGCCTGTCGGGATAATGGCGATGTGAATGCTCTTGCGGCCGCCGGGGCCGGATTTCTGCTCGCGGTCCTGTGGTTCGACCTCATGTTCGACGTTCAGGCGTTGCGGGGTGGAGATGGTGAGCTGCCAGAGGCGACGCTCTCCTCGATCGCGGGCTACTACAGGCGGGTGACGACGACGGCTCGGCCGATGGACCGGCTGATCGCGCTGGTCATGTTGGTCACGTTGGTCGCGATAGTCGCCGAGATCGTGCGTGGAGATGTGCCGGCCTGGGTGGGGTGGACCTCCCTCGTTCTTGCCGCTGCGCCAATCACCCTTGCCGCCACGCGCATCCTGCCGAGGGCCGTCCGGCTTGGTGCCCGTGAAGACACCCTCGATCGCCAGAGCGCGCTGGCGCGGTCTGTAGGCCGTGAGCATCTGCTGTGCCTGGCGTCGATCGGGGCTCTCCTGGTGCTCCAGGTTGCGGCGACCTGAGCCCCGTCCGCCCTGTCGACGTCTCGCAAGGAGTGTGATCTAAAGCGGCTCGGGACGACCGGGCCACTCGCCGGGATCGGCGCGGTAGAAGCCCATCGTGGCGACGATCCGGACCTTGCCTTCCTCGCTCTTCGTCTCGAGGCGTGTGAGGTTGCGCGCCTTGACTCCCTTGAAGCGCTCTGAGGTCTCCTCGAGCAGGTCCGCCACTTCGCTCTCGCCCTCCTCGTCGACTTCGATGGCCTGCCAGCCCAGATGCAGGCTGTCGTCGGACTCCATCGTTTCGCAGCGCAGCGCAGCGAGGCTCTGAGCGACGATCGCCTGGAGCACGCGACCGGCCATCTGCCGGCGGCCGTCGCGGGGCATCACCAACCAGTCTTCCTCGGTCACTTCCGGAAGCGCGGTTGCCCGGTAGAAGTGCTCGGATGCGCCACGGCGGGAGCCGCCGACTTCGGTCTTGACGTACTCGATCACGCCGTCTTTGTGGAGCTCGGCTATGTGGTGAGCGGCGGCGGAGGTGCTGATGCCGAGCTCTTTGGCGATTTCGCTGGCGCTGGCGATCCGGACGATGAGAATCGCCAGGCAGTCCAGGCGGATGGGGTGGTTGACGGCGTAACTGATCGCAAGCTCCACGACCGCTGCTCGCCAGCCTTCGGCGAAGCCCTCCTTTGCCGATGCCGGCTCGCTGGATTGGTTCATCCGCACTTCTGCCCCTCTCGTGTTGCTCAGTTCAATTTGAGTATGAGGAGGGCTGTATAGCGGAAATGTCGCGGTCTCGCCAGGAGCTACGCTGCGGGATTGCCGAATGCTGGAGAAATCTCCAGCGATTTGCGGCATCCACTGAACCAGTCAACGCGAGGAGGTGAAGCCATGAAGGTCGTCAAGTTGGGGGACGTGTGCCCGACCGTGCAGATCCTCAAGCACGGCTAGCCCGCCGAGCCGGACGGGGCGACCGATCCGATCGATCGGTCGCCCCGTCACGGAGCTGCCAGACTGGCCGCGATGGCCGATCAGGCTTCCGAGCCCACCGTCAGCGCCTTTCGCGACGCGGCGGAACGACGAGACCTCGAGGCGCTGTTGGCGACCCTCGCTCCGGATGTGGTGATCCGCTCGCCGGTCAGCGCGCGGCTGAAGTTCCATGGGGTCGAGGACGCGCGCGAGCTGTTCGGGATGGTCTTCGGCGAGCTCGGCGAGTTCACCTACACCGACGAGCTTGCCGACGCCGACACGCGGATCCTCGTCTACAAAGGCCGGCTCGCCGGTGAGGAGATCGAAGAGACCCAGTTGCTGCGGCTCGCCCCGGACGGACGGATCCGCGAGATCTCCTTCTTCATCCGCCCGCTTCCCGGCCTCGCCGGGGTCGCCGGACGTTTTGCGCCGGCTTTGGCTCGGCGCCGCCACGGGCCCCTTCGCACGTTCGTCATGTGGGTTGCCGGGTGGACGCTCCGTTTGCTCGTCTCGTTCGGCGACCGGGTCGGCTCCCGCCTGCTCGGGTGAAGTGCCGAATCGCGGGTAGCCTGGAATATCGAGGCCAGCGTCCTGATAGCCGGAGCGACGGGATTCGTCGGCGCTCGGCTGGCGCGCTCGCTGCGCGATTCGGAGCTGCCGGTGCGCTGCTTGGTGCGGGACGGCGCCAAGGCCGCCACGCTCGAAGCGGAGGGCTTCGAGGTCCACGTCGGCGACGTCACCGACGCAGCGAGCTTGGAGGGCGCCGGTAAGGATGTCGACGTCGCCTATTACCTCGTGCACTCGATGGCCGGCGGCGGCGATTTCGCGGCACGCGAGAGGCTGGCGGCGGTCAACTTCGCCCGCATGGCGAAGGAGGAAGGGGTTGGGCGAGTCGTCTACCTCGGCGGGCTCGGCGACGAGCGCGCCTCCAAGCACCTCGGCAGCCGCGCCGAGACCGCGCGGGTGCTGAGCGCCTGGGGGCCGCCGCTGACCTACTTCAGGGCGGCGATGGTGGTCGGCGCGGGCAGCGAGTCCTACCGGACGCTGCGCTACCTGGTCGGGCGGCTGCCGGTGATGGTGACCCCGTCGTGGCTGCAGACCGACACCCAGCCGATCGGCATCGACGCCACCGTGGAGTACCTGCGGCGCGCGCCCGAGGTGGAGGAGTCGGCGGGGCGGGAGGTGCAGATCGGCGGGCCCGATGTCCTCACCTACGCCGAGATGCTCGACCGCATGGCGGTGGCGATGGGCATGCGCAAGCGGCCGAAGATCCCGGTGCCGTTCGTCACCCCCTGGCTGTCTTCGCTGTGGCTCGGCCTGGTCACGCCCGTCGACACGAGCGTGGCGCGTCCCTTGGTCGAGGGGTTGACGACCCCGACGGTGGTTACCGACGCCTCGGCTGCGGCGCCGTTCGCGATCGAGGCGGAGACGTTCGACGACGCCCTTCGACGGGCACTGGAGGAGGAGCCAGGGCGCTGACCACGAGGAAGCCGCTGTCCAATTCAGGCGTTTACGGGAATCGGGGCAGGGGTAAACAGACAGCCATGACTCCAAGCTCAATAGTTGTAATCCTCGTTGGGATCGTGTTAGCGCTGCTCGTCAACTACATCCTCGGGATCATCGTGATCCTGATTGGGCTGGCGATGCTGCTATTTCCGATGTTCGGTGGCACCAGGCGTCGCGTTTAGACGCTCCTAGCCACAATCGGGGCCATGGCCCCTTGGAAGTTGCCCTTGATCGCGGCCGCGATCGTGGTCCCGGTAGTTGCGGGATTCGCGATCGCCGGCCCCGGTCTAGGGGTTGGCATCGCGGCGCTGGTCGCGTTCGCGATCGTCCTGATCGCCGTGCGGCAGCGTCCGCTCGGCCCGCTGGGCTCGCCCGCCGAGGACGGTAGACGCCACGTCCTCCTCGTCACCACTTGCCCGGTCGAGGAGCCGGCCGCGGTCGGTCGGATCGCCGCCGCGGCGACGCTCGGTGCCGGCAATGAGGACGCCGAGGTGCTCGTCCTCTCGCCGGCCAGGATCGGCTTTCTCGATCGCTGGGCCTCCGACGTGGAGGGAGCGCGCCAAGTCGCCCAGCGGAACCTGGTCGCCACCGTGGCGGCGCTGGCCAAGGCCGGCATCGCAGCCGAGGCGCGGGTCGGCGACGAGGACGTCGTGCAGGCCGTGGAGGATCAGTTGCGGAGCTTCCCGGCGAGCGAGGTGGTGCTGATCAGCGGCGAGGGGGAGGAGCAGGACGAGGGCCCGGCGGCGGAGCTGGAGTCACGGCTGCGGGCTGAGTTTCGCCACGTCTCGCTCGGCGGCGGTTGAGCGGATGAGGCTCAGCAGGCGTGCGCGTGGGCGGCGCTGCGCACGACCTGGAAGGCGCTGCCCGGGATCCCCTTGAGCTGATCAAGGTTATCGTCGTCCCAGCGCCGGTCGCTGCTGCCGCTGAAGTACCAGTTGGAGCCGTTGTCGGCGACGATCATCCCGTAGCGCTTCATCGCTTCGGCGATCGTCTTCGCGGCGCCATTGAAGCGCCCGAGGCCGTAGCCCGGCTTCAGCCGCAGTCGCGTCCCCATTGCCGGCGCGTTCGGGTCGGAGGTGTCGCCGGCGCAGTGCGTGGCGGGGTGGACCCAGGCGTTGCGGGTGCTGTCGAAGGTGACCAGGATCGCGTGGTCGATGTGGCCCGAGGCGGCCTCGTCGTAGCGGACGAGGCCGGGGAAGATCGGCAGCCCGGCGGCATCCGCCGAGGTCCACGAGTCGGGGCGCAGCGCGGTCGAACGCAGGTCCCACCTGACGCCCGAATCGGCGTTCCAGTGCGGTCCTCCATTCCATTGGGCGAAGCCCCGGTAGAGCTCGTAGAGCATGCAGTCGGCGCGGTCTACGACGAGAACGTGTCGGTCGCCGTCGCTGTGCCTGCCGCCCTCGACCGGGGCGCCGGCCGGGATCGGAAACGGGCCGCGGTCGCTCTCGTCGCCGTAGGCGGTGTAGTGGATCGGCAGCTCGGGCTGGCCGGCGCCGACGACGGCGTAGGGAAAGCCGTAGGTGCGCGGCGAGCCGAAGTCGGGGTGGAGGTGGTCGCCCCCGTGGGAGTCGATGTAGGCGATGGTCGCGGCGGAGCCGGCGGCAACGGGGGCATGGGAGATGTCCTGGTTCCAGGCGGCCTCGTCGGGGAGTGAGGGCGCACGGGGGGAGAGCGAGGCCGGCGGGTCGGGGAAGACCTGGCAGTTGCCGAGGTCCGGGTAGGGGCCGAGGGCCTGGGCCGCGGCCGGCCAGGCACCGAGCGCGATCAGCGCGATGGCGAGGAGACCCGCTCGACTCATCCCGGGGGCGGCGGCGTGCCGTCGGGCAGTCGCAGCCTCTCGACCTCAAGCTCGCCGATCTTCAGCCGCTTGATCGCCGCTCGGTCGATCGAGAGGCGACCGACGGTGAGCCTGCCGATCGCGAAGCCGCCGACCGCGGCGGCACCGATGGCAAGTGCCCCGATCGCCGACGCGCCGCGCATCTGAGCGCCCGTAATGGTCGCCGGACGAGCCTCCGGCCGGAAGAAAGCGATCCCGCGTCGCACTGGCACCCGGCAACCGTAGCGCGGTTAGCCTGCCCGCGATGAGCACCGACCGCCCAGTCCTCCTGGCCATCCAACATGTGTCCTGGGAGGGGCCGCACCGGATCCTGGATGTCTGCGAGGGGCTCGAGGTGAGGACGGTCGAACCGCTCGACGGAGATTCGCTGCCGAGTCACGTCGATGTCTCGGCAGCCCTCGTCATGGGCGGCCCGATGAACGTCGACGAAGTCGAGCGCTATCCGGGGCTGGCGGTGGAGCGCGAGTGGTTGGCGGAGGCGGTGCGACTGCAGATGCCGGTGCTCGGCATCTGCCTCGGCGCGCAGCTCTTGGCGCGGGCGCTGGGAGCCGAGGTGAGGGCCGGGGAGGGGGCCGAGATCGGCTTCGCGCCGGTGGAGATCCACGATGTCGCCGACCAGGTCCTGGGCACGCTGGCGCCGCGGACGACGGTGTTGCACTGGCACGGCGACGTGTTCGACCTGCCGGCCGGCGCCGTACGCCTGGCCTCCTCAGCGCAGACGGAGCTGCAGGCATTTCGCCACGGCAACAACGCCTGGGGCGTCCTCTTCCACCCCGAGGCCGACGCGAGCCTGGTCGACGCCTGGCTGGCCGAGCCGGAAATGGCCGGGGAGGCCCGAGTGGCGCTCGGGCCAGAGGCAGCGGCCGAGCTGCGTCGGCAGGCCGGCGAGGCCCAGGGACCGCTTGCCGACCGCTCGACACCGGGCTTTCGGGCCTTCGCCGACCTTGCCGTCGGCAACCGCTAAAGGCGACCAGAGGGAATCGAACCCTCATTGTCGCGACCACAACGCGAAGTTCTACCGTTGAACTATGGCCGCCATGTTGCGCGCCGCAGCATAGCGGTGCCCAGGCTGGCGCAGCTCCCGTCGGCGCGCCAAGCCATCAATCGTGGCCGCCGGTGCCGAGGATCGCGCTCGAGATCAGCGCCGGCACGTCGATTTCTTCGCGGTGATCCATCGGGCGGTCGCACAGCGCTTGCGCGGGACCCGGCGCCGGTAGGGCGCCGCGATTCGCAGCCGAGGCCGGCAGGGCCAGCGCCGCGACGTGCCGATCGCCGAGTGGAACGTCCAGGAGCAGCCAGCGCCTCGGCGGCCCTCCCTCGGGGTCGTCGATTAGAAGGATGGCCCCCGGCGAGGTCAGAGGCACGACGAAGCTGCTGAGGTCAAGGTTCAGGCCCGCGCCGATCGCCTTGACCAACGCCTCCTTTCGCGTCCAGCAGAGCAGGAAGCGAGCGGCCGCTCCCGCAGTCCCGCCCGCTTCGACGAAGCTCGCCTCTACAGGGGTGAAGTGGCGCCTCGCGAGCGCAACGGCGGCGGGGACATGGCGGGCGGACTCGAGGTCCACCCCCACTGCCCCACAGGTTGCGATGCAGATCATCGCCGTATCGGCCGAGTGAGAGACGTTGAAGTGGATCTCGTGGTCAGCGCCATGAACGTACGGCTTCCCGTTCGGCCCGACCTGGATCGGGATCGACCGCGGACGTTCGTCCAGTTGGGAGCTCAGGAGCGTGCGGAGGGTTCCTCGGGTGACGATGTACCGCCGGCGAGCGCGAGGACTCGCGAAGCTCTCGCTTTTGGCGATGTCAGCGGGGGGGAGCTGTTTACGCAGGTCCTCTTCGGTCTCCCCGTCGACGTCGAGGTCGACACGCCAGAGATGCACCGAGGTGCGATGCGCTTCCCGATTTGGCTTGGCGGTCTCGATCGCCTTCAGGCTGTCTCGGGGGCCGGACGCACACCATCGACGAGCTCAGCCTCCTTGAGGTACTGGTGCACGAAGGCGATCGCCATGCTGCCCTCGCCGACGGCTGCGGCGACGCGCTTCACCGGGCCGAAGCGGACATCGCCGCAGGCGAAGATGCCTGGCACGCTCGTCTCCAAGAGGTAGGGGTCGCGGTCGAGCGCCCAGCGCTCCGCCGCACGCATGTCGGAGCCGGTGAGCACGTAGCCATGGCGGTCGAGCGCGATCTCGGGCGGTAGCCACTCCGTCTCGGCATCTGCTCCGATGAAGATGAACAGCCCGCCGGACTCGAGCCGGGACGTCTCTCCCGTCGCCCTATCGCGGATGTCGATCGCGTCGAGCGAGCTGTCGCCGTGCACGGCTGCCACTTCGGTGCCGAACATCACGTCGATGCTCGACCGAGTCGCGAGCTGGTCGACGAGATAGCGCGACATGCTCTTCTCGAGCCTGTCGCCCCGGCAGAGGATCGTCACGCTCTTCGCGTGGGCGGAGAAGAACAGGGCGGCCTGCCCAGCCGAGTTGCCCGCACCGACGATATGAACGTCGAGCCCGTGCGTATTCGAGGCTTCGCTGCGCGCCGCCCCGTAGGAGATGCCTTTCCCGGCGAGGCGGTCGAAGCCCTCTATCGGTAGGTGCCGCCAGGTAACTCCGCAGGCGAGGATGATCGTGCGGGCACGCAAAACGTCGCCCGCGTCGAGGTGCAGCTCGCGGTTCGCTGCGTCTATTCGTGCGATCGAGCGGGTCACGAGGATCTCGGCACCCAGCCTCTGCGCCTGCCTCAATGCCCGGCTCGCCAGCTCGTCGCCCGATACCCCCGACGGAAAGCCGAGGTAGTTCTCGATCCGGGAGGAGGTGCCGGCCTGGCCGCCGGGCGCCTCCCGCTCGACCACGATCGTGCGCAGGCCCTCCGAGGCCCCGTACACGGCGGCGGCCAAGCCCGCGGGCCCGGCGCCGACGATCACCGTGTCGTACTCCGCGGCGCTCGCCTCGGTGTCGACGCCGAGCAGCTCGGCCACCCTGCGGAGGTGGGGCCGCACCGCGGTCTTGCCGTCCACGACCCGTATCGCGGGCCAGTCCTCCTCGGCGGGTAGGGGGCCGCCCCATTGGTCCGCCGCGCCGGCGGTCTCCGGCGTGAGCCACTTGAAGGTGATCTGGTTGCGGTCGAGGAAGCGCCGCAGCTCCGAGCAGGATGGGTCCCAGCGATGCCCGACCACGATCGCGCGGGGCGGGGGCGGTTCGGCCGCGATGCCCTCCAGGCCCCGCGAGCCGCCCATCCTGTGGCCCGCGAGCTTGCCGATCTCCTTGCCGACGTCCGGCACCACGGCCGCGACGGCGTGGTAGTCGTGAGGCTCGATTCTCATCACGCGCGATTTCTCCGCGGCGCGAAAGCCAACCGGGAACACGGTCCCGAGTACGATCGGCACCTCCCCGAAGACGTCCCCGGGGTGACGCTCGCCGACGACGCGCTCGACGCCGTCGACGGACTTGACCGCCTCGATGCGCCCCTCGAGCACGGCGAAGATCGCCCGATCGTCACCCTCGTGCGCCGCGTACTCGCCCGGCACGAGGCTGAGATCCGCCGCCGCGCGCGAGAGCCGTTCCCGCTCGGCGGGGGAGAGATCCGCGAAGACGGAGACCGCGCCGATTTCCTCGGCGGTCACCACGGCCGGCGATCTCTCCAAGCAGGTGCCGCGGGCATCCAAGACACGGCTCAAGCCTATGGGACGCTCGTTTAGGTCTCCTCGTGGGCCGGGTAGGCGACGCCGGACAGACAACGAGACGGGAGATTGAAATCCATGGCGGATCTGAACGAGCGCGACACGAAGTTAGTCCAGTACCTCGGCGAGGCCTTCGGCAAGGAGAAGGAACTGGAGACCTCACTCGAGGCGCACATCGCGATGACCACGAAGGCGCCGTACAAGAAACGGCTCCAGCAGCATCTGCGCGAGACCAAGGCGCATGCAAAAGGGCTCGAGCGCCGGATCAAGAAGCTCGGCGGCGGCGGTCAGAAGACGCAGACGGCGGTCGGCAAGGCGATGGCGGCAGCTAAGGGCCCGCTGCACATGATCCGCGGCAGCGGCGAGCAGGAGAAGATGCTGAAGAACGCCAAGACCGAGTACTTCAACGAGCACGAGGAGATCGCCACCTACCTGGCGATCGAGACGCTCGCCGAAAAAGTCGGCGACCGCGAGACGGCGAAACTGGCGAAAGGGATCCGTCGCGAGGAGGAACGGATGGCGAAATTCCTCGCCGGCCAGATCAAGTCGCTGACCGGCGCCGTAGTTGCCGAAGAGGTGCCCGGCGCTCAGCGCAAAGCCCCTTCACGATCGCGCAAACCGTCAGCTGCGAAACGGCCCGCCAAAGCCAGTCGGGCTCGAAAAAGCCAGCCCGCGCCTCCTAGACGTCGGCCGTGAGGGCCGCGCCCGCGAGTCGATGGAGATCCTCGACCGCGGAGCGCTGCTCCGCGGCTCGCGCTGCCAGCTGAGCGAAGTCGATCCCCAAGCCTTGGGCGGCCTCGATCTCGCCCAGGGTCTTCCACAGGGCCAGCTTGCCCGTGATTCCGATCATCAGGCCCTCCAACTCAAGCAGCCGACTCAGCGGGGAGTAGCCGCGCAGGCGTCCGTTCAACTTCAGGCGCCCCAGCTTCTCCGCCACCCAGGCACCGGCCGGCTTGACGCGGCTCCGAGACAGGCCGAGCCGGTCGATGACCTGCTCGAGGGCGGCGCGGTCCTCCTCGATTTCCCTGCAGATCCGGCTCAGGGGCTCCCCGAAGGCCTCGTCCCCTCGGTTGCCGGCATGTACCCGTCGCGCCAGCTCGACGCCGACGGTCGCTCCTGCCAGGTGGTCGTTCAGGTAGATGGGGAGATAACGCACGGTTGAGGCTTGACTACCCGCCTTGCCGGGTAGGAGACACCTGAACCTGATCGCCTCGAGGGAAGCGTCGGCTGCCAGCCGGACCTTCACGGGCCCGACTGACAAGGAGAAGCATGGCTGACCTGACGACGTTGGCGGCCGACGAGGATCCCGCCTCCTGAAATGCCGGCTTGGATCGCGCGACGTGCCGTGCCCGCGGCCTGGAGGCGGATTCCCTGGCGGATGGTCTGGACGGTCGTGCTCTGGCTCAGCGCCAAGGGTCGCGATCGAGTTCAGGCCAACCTGACCCAGAAAGAACAGCACGAGTTCTGGCGGTTGGTGAAGAAGTCGAAGGGGCGCCCAAGCGTCCTCTCGCAGCGGGACCGAACTCGGCTGAAGAACATCGCCGGGAAGGCGATTCGAGGCTCTTAGGCCTGGGCGCCTTCGGGGAGGGAGACATCGGGAGCCTCGGCGGGGTGGGATCCGCCGAGCGCTTTCGGTACCAGCAGGCCGGTGAAGAAGCAGAGGACGAGGAAGCCGGTCGCCATCAGGAAGGTCTCGGTGAAGCCGGTCACGGTTGGTAGCCCGTCGGCGGTGTGTTCGGCGATGAAGGTCGCCGAGAGCTGGCCGCCGAGCGCCCCGCCCAGGGTCCGCATCACGGTGTTGACGCCGCTGGCCACTCCGGTCTGGTGGCTGGGGACGGCCTGGACGATGAGGTTGCCGAGCGCGGCGAAGGCCAAGCCGATGCCGACGCCGAGCAGCGAGGCGGCGACGAGGAACTCCCAGGGCTCGCTGTGGGCCAGCGCCAGCATCAGGAAGGAGGCAATCGAGAAGACGGTGCCGCCGAGCAGCGCCGCCCTTGAGCCGAAGCGGGCGGAGATCGCGCCGGCCTTGATGCCGAGGATCGTCATCCCGATCGTCGCGGGCAGCAGGTAGAGGCCCGAGACGACGACCGAGGCGCCGAAGCCGAAGCCGGTGCTGGTCGGCAGCTGGGCGAACTGGGGGAAGACGATGAAGGAGGCGTAGAGCCCGGCGCCGAGCAGGAAGGCGGCCGCGTTGGTCGTCCAGACGCCGCGCACGCGCATCATCGCCATGTCGACAAGCGGGGTGTCGCTGCGCACCTCGACCGCGATCCAGGCGGCGATGAAGGCGAAGCCGACGAGGGTGAGGCCGACCGTCTTCGTCGACACCCATCCCCATTCCGTGGTCTGGCTGATCGCCAATAGCACGGCCGAGATGCCGATCGTCATCAGCGCAGCGGCCGCCCAGTTGACCCGGCCGGGAACGCGCACCGGCGATTCCGGCACGAGGCGCCAGGTGAGGATCGCGGCGGCGACGATCGCCACCAGCGGGATCCAGAAGAGCCAGTGGTAGTCGAGGTGCTCGACGATCACGCCGGAGAGCACGATCCCGGCGCCGCCACCGACGCCGAGTATCGCCGAGAGCAGGCCGATCCCTCCCGCCACCTTCTCGGCCGGGAACTCGTCGCGGACGATGCCGAAGGCGAGCGGGAAGATGCCGCCGGCGACGCCTTGGATCGCGCGCGCCACGATCAGCAGCGGCAGCGAGGTCGCCACGGCGGCGAGCAGGGTGCCGACGGTGAGGATGGAGAGCGTCCAGAGCAGCAGCTTCTCCTTGCCATACATGTCGCCGAGCCGACCGATGATCGCGGTGCCGACCGAGGCGGCCAGCAGGTAGCCGGTGAGCAGCCAGGTGATCCCGGTCTCGGTGGTGTGCAGCTCGCGCTCCATCGTCGGCAGCGCAGGGACGACGAGCGAGCTCAGCATCGCGTAGGACAGCCCGCCGAGCGCGAGCACGGCGAGGGTGATGTTGGGGTGGGTGCGGTCTGCGGTCTCGGAGGCCATCGGGGCGCTGGAGGAGGCCGTTTCGGGCCTCGGGCGAGGAAGCTGAGTACAGTAGCGGAATGGCCATTCCGGCCACCGCGGGGACCAGCTGGTCAGAGCTCGACGCCGAGGGCAAACGCGCCAGGCTGCTCCGTGCCGCCGGCGAGGTCTTCGCCCGCTCCGGTCTCGAGGCGCCGATGCCCGAGGTTGCGGCGGCCGCGGGGGCGGGGGTCGGCAGCGTCTATCGCCAGTTCGCCTCAAAGCGAGAGTTGCTTGCCGCGCTAGTCGTCGAGCGCCTCGAGTCGGTGAGGAGCGACGCCGAAGCGGCGCTCGACAGCCCGGCAGGACCGTGGGCGGCGCTCGTCGCCCTGCTCTGGGACTACGCCGAGCGCCAAGCCGGGGATGACGTCGTCGGCGAGGCGATCGCCTGCGTCTCGACCGACCCCGAGGTGGACCGGGCCTACGCCGCGACGACAGCCGCCCTGGAGCATCTGCTCGAGGCCGGCCGGGCGGAGGGACGGCTGAGGCAAGACGCGACGAGCGAGGATCTGCGCCTCCTCTTCGCAGCGACGCGGGGAGCGGGACAGCTCGGCCCGCAGGCGTGGCGGCGGATGCTAGAGCTCGGCATCGACGCGCTCGACACGCAGGCGCGCTGACCTCAGCCGCTGCCGAGGCGCTGCGCGATCGAGCCGTCGGCCAATGCTTCCTCGCCGGCGGGGGTGAGCGAGTAGCTCTGCACCCCGGTGCCGATGCCCGAGCCGGTGGCTTTGAGCAGGCCGATGACTGCCAAGCGCTGCAGGGCCACCGGCACCGCGTCGGCAAGCGGGCGCAGGCTTGGGTGGCGGGGGTAGTCGGCCACCAACCACTGGATGACCTGCATCGCGGCGCTGCCCGCGCGGCCCTTCGACTTCGCCCCGCCGGGGGCGAAGGCGGGCATCAGCTCGGCGGCGAGCTCGTCGGTCGATAGCGTGTTGAGGCGCTCGACCTCGGCCGCGCCCGCCGCCTCCTGCGCGGCCTTCTCCTCCTTGTTCCCGAACAGCCCGATGTGTCGCAACCTAGTCCATCCTGTCGGCGGCGGCAGAGCTGCGGACACTCAGGGACGAGCCAGGAAGCGCTCGACGATCCGGGCGAAGGCCTGGCGCTGCTGGAAGAGGAAGGCGTGGGCGCCCGCGAAGACCCGCAGCCGGGACCGCGGAATCCGGCCGGCAATCCGGCGCAGGTTCAGCGCCGGCGTGACCGGATCCTCGGCGCCCGCCGCGGCCAGGGTTGGTGCCTCGACCTCCCCCAGCTCGCGGTCATTGCGGTTGCTGCGCAGCCACGGGTCCTCGGCGGCGACCTGGGCGCGAGTCGTCGCCGCCGGGACGTTGAAGTCGTCGGGTATCTCGCCGCTGCGGCCGGCGTCGACCAGGCGGTCGAGGAACCGACGGGCCTCCCGTTGGCGGTGGGGCGGGTAGAGCTCGTGCAGGATGTCGGCGAGCGGGGGGTTGGGCTCGCTGTCGATGGCCTGCGCCCGCGGCGTGCCCAGCACGGTGTGATTGCCGCCCGGGTTGGTCGCGGCAAGGACCAGGTGCGAGACCCGGCCGGGGTGCTCGATCGCCAGCCGTTGCGCGACGAAGCCGCCCATCGACCAACCCAGCACGTCGGCCCTAGGAAGGTGGATCGCCTCCATCAGCTGGGCGGTGGAGTCGGCGAGCGAGTCGAACGACCTGCCGTGCCACGCGCCCGACATCCCGACTCCGGGGTAGTCGAAGAGGATCAGCCGCCTCCTGCGCGCCAGCAACCGCAGCAGCGCCGGGTCCCATTCCGACATCGTCGAGCCGGTGCCGGTCAGCATCACCAGCGGCTGGCCCTGGCCGCGCTCGTACCAGGCGATTCTGGTGCGAGGGAGGGAGGTGAAGTGGACCTTGGCCCGAAACGGCGACGCCGAGGCTTGCGCGCATCCGCAGGAGAGAGCTGCCAGGGCCAGGGCGGCCCAGAGCCCGATACCGGCGTGGCGCAAGCTCCGGCCGCGCCGGGTCAGGCGGGATCCAGGGGCGAGAGGCGAATGATCTGGATCGTCCTGCCCTCCGCCCGCTCCACGTAATCGGCGTAGGCGTTGGTGACCTGCACGACCAGCTTCCAGAGCCGCTCGCGATCGTCGGCGGACGCGATCTGCGCCCGGTAGCGGCCGGTACGCCCCGCGACGCTCACTTCGACCTCCGGGTTTGCCTTGACGTTGTAGTACCAGGCCGGGTGATTCTTGCGGCCGTAGTTGGAGGCGATCACGATCGCGTCCTCGCCGTCGGTGAAGTAGACGAGCGGCGTTTTCGACTTCCTTCCCGACCGCGCGCCGGTATGGGTGAGGAAGAGCATCGGCATCGGCACCGAGGTGAGTCGCCCGCCGGAGATCCGGTAGAAGAACGGGTCCAGCTTCGGCGCGACGTTGATCAGCCACCAGCGCCCCGCCTCGGTGCGCGCGACCGGTTCGATCAGGGCCTTGCGAATCGGGTGGGGCTTGGTCGGATCGACGGGCGGAACGCGCATCAGCGCAGCTCGTCGAGCGAGACGACCTCGAGGTCGAACGGTTCGTCGGCCGAACGCCGGCGCCGGTACGGGGAGACGGTCACACGGTGGGTCTCGCCGCAGACGCAGGGGACCTCGATCGGCCGCGTGTCGGGAGACGGGTCGGTGTCGACTTTGAGCCGCCGGAGCGTGCCAGTGGATTTGCAGCCGAACGAGATCACCCAGCCGAAATCGCGGGGTTCCTTGCTTTTCTTCGAGCGGTAGGGCTGGGGCATCGAGTCGTGGGAGGCTAAGCGAAGACCCGGTCGGTGGCGGCAGGCCCGGCTGCGCACATACCCCCTCACCCAACAATTAGCGAATTCACATCTTGGCTGAAGGGAGCGCCCCTACCGTCGCTGCATGAGCAGAGGAGACTCCTACGCACAGGTCCTCGACGCGCTCGCCGTCGAGGCCAGTCGAGGCGTTTCCGGCGCCAATGGCGCAGCGGCTCTAGAGCCGCTGGCGGTATGCCGACGACCTTCTCTGCCTCCGCGTTCTGCGAGTTCTCCGGCGCCATCTCATCCTGCGAGCCGCCGCTTCGACGCCGATCCAGAGGAGCAGGACCACAGCCGTCAGGAGGGCGATGAAGCCGACGACTCCGATTCCGGCGGCGAGCTGGAAGGTCAGCAGGGCGAGGGCGAGGGCAATGAGGAGGTCGGCGAGCAGCGACCGGCGGGCGGCGGTGCCGGGCGATATGTCGCGTGGCAGGCTCACCACCTTTCTCCCCTCCGCAGGTAGACGGCGAAGAAGTCGCGTTCGTCGGGGGTCAGGTAGCGATCGGCTGGTCGGAACATTTCCGGCAGCAGGTTGCTGGGGTCCTGCGCCCCCGGGTGTCGGTAGCTGATGAAGCTCGTCCAGTCTTCGTTGATGTCGAGCTCCAGCGCGCGCACCGCACCGGCGCGCTCGAGGATCTTGGCCAGCGATTCGACCGTCTGGAAGTCGGCCGCGGCGTAGAGCAGGTTGCCGTGGCTGTCGATGCCTATCCCCGAGCGCCAGACGCGCACCGCGTTGTTGACCGTTTCCCCCCATTCGGGGCCATCGCTCAGGTGGGGGTTGAGGCGGCCTTCCTCGATGATCGGCGGCAGGTTCTGCTTCGCGAACCAGACGTTCGCGGGCACCCCCGGGCCCTGGTGCCAGCGGATGACGTCGACTCTCCCGTCGCGGTACTCGACGATGGTGGCGATCCCGTTCACCATCGCTTCCCTGACCTTGCCGCGGTAGATCAGCCCGGCGTTCGAGGTTTCCAGCGGAAAGCCGCCGTTGAAGGTCGCGACGACGCGCTTGCGCTTCGATGCCGGCACTTCGGCCGGACCGCGATGGGACAGCGGCGGCGGTGGCTCGGCCAGGCCGGGGACGTAGGCCAGCCTGGTCCGGGTCGAGTCGATCCAGGCGACTCCGGCGACGAACTTCGGGTATTCGGGATCGCTGCGGAAGGTGGTCAGAAGCACCGGCGGGCGCGGTCCGGCGTGGGCCGCCGCCTTCTTCCAGACGCCCTCGCCGGGTAGCGCCGGGTGGATCAGCGGCTTCACGTTGGGCGGTTGGAAGGTGGCGCCCTGGCCCTGGCTTTCCTCGCTCGCGGTCGCCACGCCTACCGCAGGCAGGGAGCGAAGCGGAGGGCCGCCCTTCGCGGGCGCGTTCAGCGTGTAGTACCAGTTCTCGATCTGGGAGACGAGGGCATTTCCGCCGTGCTGCCGCAACCACTCGACGCTGGACACGCCGAGCCCGACGTTGTGCTTTTCACCCATCGCGCCGACGTAAGAGATCCCCGCGGGGATCAGGCAGGCGAGGGCGGCGAGGAGAAAGATCCGGCGCGCCCTGCGCCAGAACGGGATCGGCGCGTAGCGGCGCTCGGATCGAGCCGGAGGCATCGGTTGAGCCTGGCCGAGCCAGCTGAAACTCAGATGAGAAGAGTGCCGGGGCGCTCTCCGGCCGAAGAAGCCAAGGTGTCAGAGTAATTTCAGACTCGCGGCCTAGCCTGACTTCATCCCGCTCTCCCAAGGAGGCCGTCATGACCGCACTTCGCCGCATCTCCACCCGCAGACTCATCGCCCTGTGCGCCATCACCGTCGCCGCAGCGATCGGCGTGACGGCTGTGGCGATGGCGATGTCCGGCAGCGGCCCGAAGCCACCGCCGAAGCAGCTGGCGAACGCCGTTCAGGACGCTCTGGGCGCCCCCTCGGTCCCTGGTGTCAGCGCCCGGATCCAGTTCACCAACCACCTCGTCGACGCCTCCAGCATCGAAGGCACCGACCCCCTGCTCGCGGGAGCGAGCGGACGCCTCTGGGCCTCGCCCGAAGAAGGCGGCAAGCTGCGGGTCGAGCTGCAGTCGCAGGGCGGTGGCGGCGACAGCCAGGTGCTGGTCTCCGGCAACCGTTTCGAAATCTACGACGGCAGCTCCGAAACCGTCTTCAAGGGCACGTTGCCCGAAGAAGAAGGCGGTCAGGACGCCGGCGCCGAGCAGCACGGCGTTCCGGGCCTGGGGGAGATCGAAGCGAAGATCGGCGAAGTCGAAGAGCACGCCGAACTGAGCGGCGCGATCCCCTCCGACGTCGCGGGACAGCCCACCTACACGGTCCACGTCGCCCCCAAGCACGACGGCGGTCTGCTCGGCGGCGCCGAGATCGCCTGGGATGCCGGCAATGGCATTCCCCTGCGGGCCGCGATCTACTCCAGTGCGTCGAGCTCTCCGGTGCTCCAGCTCGAGGCCACCGACGTCTCCTTCGAAGCGGTCTCCTCATCGGTCTTCGAAATCTCGCCACCGCAAGGCGCCAAGGTCGTCGACCTCTCGCCCGGCTCCGAAGTCGGCCAAAAGGATCCGAGCTCGGTGGTCGGCGCCGAAGCCGTGCAGCAGGGCCTTGGCTTCCCGCTGGTCGCACCGGGCTCGCTGGCCGGGCTGCCCCAGGGCGAAGTGCGCCGTATCGAAGTCGACGGCAAGACCGCCGCCCTCGCCACCTACGGCAAGGGCCTCGGCGGCATCGCCGTGATCGAGTCGGCGAGCGAACCGGGCGAAGAAACCGGCGCCGGCTCCGAAGGCGGCCTCAGTCTGCCCAAGGTGTCGATCGACGGCGCTCAGGGCGAAGAGCTCGATACCGCGCTCGGAACCGTTCTGCGCTTCAGTCGCTCCGGCGTCGACTACGTCGTGATCGGCTCGGTTCCCCCAGCCGCGGCAGAGGCCGCGGCGAGGGCGCTCTGACGGTGACCGAGCCGAAGCCGATCGAGGTCCGCGGCCTCTGCAAGACCTACGGCGAGCTGGTCGCGGTCGACGCCGTCGACCTGACCGTCGAGCCCGGCGACGTCTTCGGCTACCTCGGGCCCAACGGCGCCGGCAAGACCACCTCGCTGCGAATGATGCTGGGCCTGATCGCCCCGAGCGCCGGCAGCGTTCGCCTCTTCGGCCACGACCCCCAGGCAGGCGTAAAGGCCTTGGAGGGGGTGGCGGGGTTCGTCGAAGCGCCGACGTTCTATCCCTACCTGAACGGTCGCGCCAACCTCGATCTCTTCGCCGCCCTCGACGGGAACGGCGCCAAGGGCAGGATCGAAGAGGCATTGGAGATCGTCGGTCTCAGCGACCGCGCCAAGGACAGGGTCGGCACCTACTCGCACGGGATGCGCCAGCGCTTGGGCATCGCCGCCTCTCTGCTGCGCAAGCCCCGCCTGCTCCTGCTCGACGAGCCCGCGACGGGCCTGGACCCGGGCGGGATGCGCGACATGCGCGACCTGATCCGCAACCTCTCCGACCAGGGGATGACCGTTCTGCTTTCCAGTCACCTGCTGACCGAGGTCGAAGAACTCTGCAACCGGGTGGCGATCGTCCGCGAAGGTCGGGTCGCCTATCAGGGCTCGCTGGAGGAGCTGCGACGCCAGGCCGGCTGCGGCTACCTGTTGCGAACCAACGACGACGAGCGCGCCCGCCGGGTCGCCGAGGCCCAGAAGGGCATCGGCGAGATCCGCGCCGCGGGCGAGCGCGGTCTCACCTTCAGCGCCGAGAGCGAGGACGCCGTCGGGGCGCTTTCCCTGGCCCTGGCCGAGTCGGGAGCCCTGATCCTCGAGCTGAGCTCGCGCCACGCGACGCTAGAGGACCTTTTCTTCAGGTTGACCGAGGGCGAGGAGGCGGAAGCCGCCAAGCGCGAGCGGGCGCTCGAGGGCGCCGTATGAACCCGGGCATCCTCACGGTCTATCGCTGGGAGCTGCGTAAGCTGCGCGCCCAGAAGCGCACCTACCTCGGGCTCGGCGCGGCGGCGCTGGTGCCGATCATCTTCGTCGTCGCCCTCGTCACCCGCGGCGACAGCCCCAACGACGTCGCCTTCGGCCGCTACGTCCACGACACCGGGCTGGCGATCCCGCTGGTGCTGCTGCTCTTCGGGTCGATCTGGATGTTCCCCCTGATCACCGCCCTGGTCGCCGGGGACATCGTCGCCTCCGAGGATCGCCACGACACCCTGAAGACGATCCTCACCCGCTCAGTCGAGCGCCACCAGGTCTTCGCCGGCAAGGTCCTCGCCACCTTCACCTACGCGGTAGCGGCGATCGCGATCACCGGCGCCGTCTCCCTCGGGGCGGGCATCCTCGCCTCGGGCTTCAACTCGATCGTCAGCCTCTCGGGTACCACGGTCTCGGCGGGCGAAGGCCTGATGCTGGTCGGCGCCAGCCTGCTCGTCTATCTGATCCCGATCCTCGCGATCGCCTCCATCGGCCTGCTCTTCTCGACCGTGTTCCGCAACAGCGCCGCGGCAATCGTCGGCACCCTGATGTTCTCCCTCCTGGTTCAGCTGATCGGGATCCTGCCCGGGCTCGAAGGGCTCGGGCCCTACCTGCTCAGCACCCAGTTCAACGCCTGGCAGGGACTGTTGCGCTCGCCGATCGACTGGGCGCCGATCGTCCGCGCCGCCTGGGTCTGCGCGCTCTACGGGATACCCGCGCTGATCGTCGCCGGGCTCGTCTTCCTGCGCCGCGACGTCGCCGGGGATTGAGGCGATGGCCGAGCGGGTGCTGATCGTCGAGGACGATGCATCGGTGCGGCGGATGTTGGAGCGCAGCCTCGCGGCCGAGGGGTTCGAGGTCCGTTCGGCGTCGGATGGCGGAGCGGCCCTGGCGATGGCGGAGGGGTCGGCGCCCGACCTTGTCGTGCTCGACGTGGCGATGCCGGGCCTCAGCGGTATCGACGTCTGCCAGAGGCTGCGTGGCAAGGGGCTCAGCGGTGGCGTCCTGATGCTCACCGCGCGCGACGCCGTCGAGGACCGGGTGCACGGGCTCGATGCCGGCGCCGACGACTACGTCGTGAAGCCGTTTGCCATCGACGAGGTCGTCGCTCGGCTCCGTGCCCTTACCCGGCGCGGGCGCGACCGCAGCGACCGCCTCAGCTACGCGGGACTCACCCTGGACACCACGACCAACACCGCCAAAAGAGCGGGTGGGCAGGCGATCGAGTTGAGCGCGCGCGAGAGCCAGCTGCTCGAGCTGCTGCTTCGCGATCCCCGCAGCGTCGTTTCCCGCGACGCTGCGATCGAGCGGATCTGGGGAGGGGCCGCGGTGAGCAACATCGTCGATCGGTACGTCGGCAGGCTGCGGCGCAAGCTCGGCGATCCGCCGATGATCCGGACCGTGCGGGGGGTCGGCTTCATACTCGACGCGTGAGGTCTCGCAGCCTCAATTTCCGTCTCATCGCAGCCTCGATCGCCGCGGTGCTGCTCGCGGTGATCGTGTTCGGGGTCGGCGCCCGGGCGATCGTCAGCAACCAGATGCACTCTTCGCTGGACCGCAGCCTGCGCCGGCGGGCGATCGAAGTCGCGCGCCTCAGCGTTTCCGCTCCGGCGGTGCTCACCGCGCCCGGCGCGCTCGAATCGCCGCTGTCGGGACGCCAGTTGAGCGTCGAGGTCCTGGATCGCCACCGGGTCATCGTCGCCCGCTCGCTGGCGCTCGGCGCGAAGCTGCTGCCGCGGGGGCCGGAGGTTGGCATGGCGCTGCGCGGCGACAGCGGCTACGCCGAAGCGGAGCTGGACGGAGAACCGATCCGGATCTTCGCGGCGCCGATCGCCGACGTCGGTGGCCCGGCGGCCGGTGGGGTCGCGCTGGTCGCGGCCAGCACGGCCGACATCGAGGACACCCTGCACCAGCTGACCGTCCTGCTTCTGCTCTGCGGCGCGGTGGCCCTCCTCGTCGGCGGCCTGGCGGCGGCGCTGCTGACCAGGCGCAGCGTCCGGCCCCTCCGTGATCTGGCTTCGTCGGCGGCGAAGATCGAGCAGACCGGCGACGCTTCCCGGCGGCTGGCGGAGCCGAGCGGTCCGGAGGAGCTTGGCGAGCTCGCCCGCACGCTCAATGCGATGCTCACCGCACTGGAGCGTGCCCAGGAGCGCGAACGGCGCTTTCTCGCCGACGCAAGCCACGAGCTGCGTACGCCGCTCACCTCGCTCATCGGCAACGTCGACTTCCTCGCCCGTCACGGCGCCGGTGCCGAGGTGATCGCCGATCTGCGGGGCGATGCCGACCGCTTGCGCAGGCTGGTCGACGACCTGCTGGTGCTCGAGCGCGAGACGGGTGCGGACGCGCCCGAGCGGCCGGTGCAGCTCGAGCGCACCGTTGCCGAGGTCAGCGCCGGCCGGCCCGACGTCGTCACCGAGATCGCGGCGCCGGCGACGGTCGTCGGCGAGCCCGACGCGCTGGCGCGCAGCTTCGAGAACCTGCTCGAGAACGCGGCGGTGCATGGACCTCGAGGGGGCCGAATAACGATTTCGCTGAGCGTCGTCGACGGGCGCGCCGAGGTCGCCGTCAGCGACGAAGGCGAGGGGTTTCCTCCCGGCAGCGAGGAGAGTGCGTTCGAGCGGTTCTGGCGCGCCGATGAGGCGCGCGGACGCGCGGGCTCGGGCATCGGGCTGGCGATAGTCAGGGCGACGGCGGAGCGGCACGGCGGAGCGGTCCGGGCGGAGCGGTCCACCGTCACCGTCACGCTCCCGGTGGTTGCGCCCGACCGGGCCTCAGGCGGAGACCGGTGGCGATGAGCGCCGCCGCTTCACGATCAGGTAGGCGATCCCGATGACGATCGCGGCCAGAACGATGTAGTCGAGGTAGCCGAGCTTGTGGCGCCACTGTTCCCAGTTGTCGCCGACCTTTTCGCCGACGATCGCCAGCGCCAGGACCCACGGGATCGAGCCGAGCAGGGTGAAGGCGCTGAAGCGCCAGAACGGCATTTTCGCCACCCCGGCGGGGAGTGAGATGAAGGTGCGGATGATCGGCAGCATGCGCGAGAAGAAGACGGTCGCGGTGCCGTAGCGCTCGAACCAGTCGTCGGCCCACTCGAGGTGCTTGGGGCTGACGTGGATCAACCTGTTCTTTTCGAGCAGGTCGAGCCGCCCGTAGTAGCCGACCGCGTAGGCGATCCAGGATCCGACGAGGTTCCCCAGCACACCGGCGGCGACGATCCCGAACAGGGTCAGTTCCCCTTCGGAGACGCTGAAGCCGGCGAAGAGCATGATCGCCTCGCTCGGTATGGGGATGCAGGCGGACTCCAGCGTCATCAGCAGGAAAACGGCAACCACACCGGCCGAGCCGATGAATTCGGTGGCGACGTCGACGATCGGTTCGACGACCTTGTCGGTGACGCTGGCGAGCAGGAAGGCGTGCATCGAGCGCGCCACTTTCTCTTCCGAGCCTTAAGGGCGGATGAGAGAGAAGGGGCTTGGCCGGCCGTTCGATAAAAGCGGTGCACCTCTCATCTGCAGTTAAGCGCGGTGTCCCACACTGCCGCGCCATGAACGAGATCGCAGCACCGCCACTGGCCGAGGTTCCCGCAAACGACACCCCGTCGCTGGGTCGTCAGATGCTCAACAAGGTCCCGGAGATCACCGTCTACTTCTGGTTGATCAAGGTCCTCTGCACCACTGTCGGCGAGACCTTCGCCGACAACCTCAACGAAAACCTCGGCCTCGGGCTCACCAACACCAGCTACCTGATGGGAGCCCTGCTGATCGCGACGCTCGTCTTCCAGTTCAGGGCGCGCAGGTACGTCCCCGGCATCTACTGGTTGGCGGTGGTCCTGATCAGCGTCGTCGGCACCTTGGTCAGCGACAACCTGGTCGAAAACTACGGCGTCACCCTGGAAACGACGACGATCGCCTTCAGCGCGATCCTGATTTGCGTCTTCGCCAGCTGGTACGCGGTCGAGCGCACCCTCTCGGTCCACACGATCTTCACCACCAGGCGCGAGGCGTTCTACTGGCTGGCGATCCTCTTCACCTTCGCTCTCGGCACCTCTGCCGGCGACTTCCTCTCCGAGCAGCTCGAACTCGGCTACCTTGCCGCCCTCGGGATCTTTGCCGGGGCGATAGTCGTCGTCGCGGTTCTGCACTTCGGCCTGCGGATGAACGCGATCCTCTCCTTCTGGCTCGCCTACGTCCTCACCAGGCCGCTCGGGGCCTCGATCGGCGACTACCTCGCCTCGCCGAGCGAAGAAGGCGGCCTCGGTCTCGGCACGAACCTGACCAGCATCATCTTCCTCTCGGCGATCCTCTCCCTGGTCGTCTACCTGGCGATCTCCAAGCGAGACGTGATCAGCTCCGGGCCGATTGCGGCCGTCCGCGACCGATCCGGGGAGGGAAGTCCGGTGGTCCTGGTCGTGCTCAACAAGGTCGAGGCGACCGCTTCGCTGCTCGAGGCGGTGCGGCGGCGGGCGGCGGCAGGGGCGGCGCGCTTCTTCGTCCTCGTGCCGAACCCGGACCATCTCGGCTTCGATCGCAACAGCCCGGACGCGAAGGGCGGCGAGGCGCTGTTGGCGAGGGCGCTGTCGCAGCTCGAAGGACCGGCCGGCGCGACGGTGGCCGGCAGGGTCGCCGCGAGCCCCAACGCTTACGACGACATCGTCGAAGAGCTGGAGGCGAGGGCCTACGGGGAGATCATCCTGGAGACTCCGCCCGCTCACATCTCCCACTGGCTCCACGTCGATCTCCCGCAGCGGATATCCGCGCTTGGCTACCCGACCGAGACCGTCGCCGCGGCTATGGCCTAGCCGGCTTCGCGGCGCCGTGGTCTAGCCGAGAGCCAGGAGGCGCTCGGCGCCGGGGGCCTGCTCGCGCCTGGCGTCCGGGTACGCCACCGCGGCCCCCTCGACCTCGACGACCACCTCTTCGCCGACTCGTGGGGCACGGTGACCGAGAGCCCGGGCGACGACCTCCAGGCCGGCCGACCCCTCGAGCGCGATCCGCGCCGTCGCGTCGTGGCCGTAGAACTCGGTTGAGAGGACGCGGCCGTGAGCCCCGTCGCCGACCATCGGGACGGGGTGGCAGAGGATCTGCTCGGGGCGCAGCATCAACGTCGCCCAGACACCGTCGGACCCGTCGGCGCCTCGGGTCCGCAGGCGTCCCAGAGAGGTCTCCGCGTGCTCGCCGTCGAGCCGCCCCTCCAGCAGAACCGCCTCGCCGACGAAGTGGGCGACTTCGGCGTCGACCGGGTCGCGGTAGAGCGTCTGCGGGTCGGCGGCCTGGACGATGCGCCCGCCGCGCATGACGGCGACGAGGTCGGCCAGCGACAGCGCCTCCTCCTGGTCGTGGGTGACGAGCAGCGCGGTGGCCCCGGCCGCCCGCAGGGCCTCGCGAACCTCGCCGCGCACCTGCGCGCGCAGGCCGGCGTCGAGCGCGTCGAAGGGCTCGTCGAGCAGGACCAGGCCGGGTTCCGGCGCCAGCGCCCGCGCCAGCGCGACGCGCTGCTGCTGGCCGCCGGAGAGCTGGTGGGGGAGGCGCTTGGCGAGGCCCCGCAGGTCGACCAGCTGCAACAGCTCCTCGACCCGGCCGCCACGCCGTTGCGAGCGCGGCAGGCCGAAGCCGACGTTGGCGGCGACGTCGAGGTGGGGGAAGAGCGCCCCCTCCTGAGGGACGAAGCCGATCTCGCGCCGCTCCGGCGCGAGGTGGGTGCCGTCCTCGCTGAGCACCCGGTCGCCGAGCCGGATCGAGCCGCCGTCGGCGTGCTCGAAGCCGCCGAGCAGGCGCAGCAGCGTCGTCTTGCCGCAGCCGGAAGGGCCGAGGACAGCGGTGAGGCTGCCGGCCGGGACCTCGAGGTCGAGGCCGGAGAGGACGGGCGAGTCGCCGAACGCCTTGCTCAGGCCGGCGACCGAGAGCGATGCGGCCGGGCTCATCATCGCTCCTCCGCCGGCGCGACGACGCCGCCGAGGCGGCGGGTCAGCAGGTAGGTGGGGAGGGCGGAGATCGCGACCATCAATGCAGCGTAGGGGGCCGCCGCTCCGTAGGAGAGGGTCGACGCTTTCGCCCAGAACTGAGTCGCCAGGGTCTGCGTGCCGATCGGCGCCAGCAGCAGCGTCGCCGTCAGCTCGGTCACCGTGGCCAGGAAGACGAGCGCGGCCGCGGCTCCGAGGCCCGGCAGGATTCGCGGCAAGGTGACGCGGACCATCGCCACCAGCGGCCGCGAGCCGAGCGAGCGGGCGACCTCCTCGTGGACCGGGGGCGCCTGAGCCAGCGCCGCCCTGGTGGCGACGAGCGCGAGCGGCAGGGTGAGGATCGCGTAGGCGACGATCAGCAGCTGGGTCGTTCCGTAGAGCGCCGGGAAGTAGTGGATCGAGAGCACGATCAGCGAGAGCGCGATCACGATTCCGGGCAGGGCGAAGGGGATGTAGGTGGCTCGCTCGATCAGCGTCGCGGTGCGGCTCGGGTGGCGCACGGAGAGGATCGAGACCGGCAGCGCCAGCAGCGTGGTCAGGGCGGCCGCGCCGAGGCCCAGCTTCAGCGACGTGCCGGTGGCGTCCAGCAGCGCGCCCGGGTCGAAGCCGGCCGAGCTGCCCGTCGCGACCCAGTAGACGAGCGTTGCCAGGGGCAGGCCGAGGGCCAACCCGATCAGCGCCGCGAAGCCGGCGCCCACGGCCCACCTGCCGTGGCCGAGCCGGGCCGGCGTGGCCGGCCGCGGCGAGCCGGAGTCGATTCGCGCGTAGCGCCCCCGCCCACGCGCGCTCAGCTCGGCGACCAGGAGCACGAGGCAGAGGATCACCAGCACCGACGCCAGCATCGAGGCCGCGGCGCCGTCGAAGCTCAGCTTGTACTGGTCGTAGATCGCGGTCGTGAAGGTCTGGAAGCGCAGCATCGCGAAGGCGCCGAACTCCGAGAGCATGTGAACCGCGACGAGCAGCATGCCGCCGAGCAGGGCGATCCGGGTCTGCGGCAGGGTGACGCGGAAGAAGGTCCGCCACGGCCCCATGCCCAGCGAGCGAGCGCTCTCCTCGAGCGCCGGATCGGTGCCGCGCAGCACCGCCGCGACCGGCAGGTAGACCAGTGGGTAGTAGGCGAGCGTGATGATCGCCGCCGCGCCCCAGAAGCCCTGCACCGCCGGGGTGATCGAGACCCAGCTGTAGCTGGTCACGAAGGCCGGCACGGTGATCGGCAGCGCCGCCAGCACCGCCCACGCCCTGCGCCCCGGCAGGTCGGTGCGCTCGACGAACCAGGCGACCGCGACGCCGAGGATCGTGCAGGCGACGGTCCCGGCCGCGACCAGCGTCGCCGTGTTGACGAGCAGATCGCCGACGAAGGGTCGGAAGAGCAGCCGCTGGACTTCGTCCCAGCCGGTCGAGAGCGTCTGGTCGAGGAGGAAGCCGACCGGCGCGAGGACGAGCAGGGCGACGAGGGCGGAGACGACGAGCAGGGTCGCGGGCGGGCGCCCGCGACCCTGCCGCGCCCAGCGCAACGGCGCCGACCATGCGGCTCCGTTGCGGGGTGCGCTTGCCGCCTCCATCTCTAGAGCAGGCCCACCTGTTCCATCAGTTCGACCGGGCCGCTGCCATCGCCGAGATCGGCCGGGCCGACCTTGGGCGGTTCGAGGCTGTCGAACGGCTTCAGCCCCGGCGGCGGTGGCACGGCGCTGTTCAACGGGTACTCCCAGTCGCCGCTTTCCGTGATCGCGGTCTGGCCTTCCTTGCTGACGACGTAGGCGAGGAATTCCTGGGCGAGCTCGGGATCGCCGCTCGAGGCGAGCGCCCCGACGCCGGAGATGTTGACGAGCGCCCCGGGGTCTTCGTGGCCGAAGTAATGCAGCTTGGACGACACCTTGTCCTTGCCTTCCTCGGCCACCGCCTCATACCAGTAGTAGTGGTTGATGATGCCCGCGCCGATCTGGCCGCTGTCGACGGCGGCGATGATCCCCTCGTTGTCGTTGTAGTGCTTGGCGTTGGCGGCGAAGCCTTCGAGCCAGGACTTCGCGGCGGCTTCGCCGTCGAGCTTCACGATCGCGCTGACGATCGGCACGAAGTCGGGCTCGGACGGTGCGATCGCCAGCTTGCCCTTCCATTCGGGCTTGGCGAGGTCGAGGATCGAGGCGGGCAGTTCGTCGGCGCCGATCAGGTCGGGGTTGTAGACCATGACCGTCTCGCGCGCCGCGACGCCGACCCAGTGCCCGGTCGGCGAGTTGTACCGGGAGGGCACTTCTTCCAGCGTCGAGGGCTCGACCTTGGAGAGCAGGCCCTTCTCGGCCAGCAGTTCCAGCGGCGGCGTGTTCTCGGTCAGGACGACGTCGGCGGGGGAGGCATCGCCCTCCTGTTCGATCTGACTGGCGAGTCCCTCGTCCTCGCCGAAGCGAACCTGAACCTTCGCCCCGTTCTCTTCTTCGAATCCCTTGACCAGGCCTTCGGTCATCGGTTCGTGCTGGGCGCTGTAGAGGGTCAGCGAGCCGCTGGAATCCGATGATGATCCTCCGCATCCGGCGATGGGAATGGCGGCTATGGAGGTAAGGCACAGGACGGCGAAGGTTCGCCGGGCGATTCGAGAACTCACGGAGCCTCCTGAAGTGAATAGAGAATTAGGGAAACCTAATTTGGCCACCCTAATACAAAAAGAGAATAGTGGAGGCGCGCCCCGCCGCGGGCTAGAGCTTCGATCGCTCTCATTTGGCGTTCATCTTTTCTGGGATCGTTTAGCGGCATGAACGTTCTGGTCGTCGAGGACGAGGTGAAGATGGCGGCGTTGATCCGGCGTGGGCTCAGCGAGCAGGGCCTCACCGTCGATGTCGTCGGGACAGGGGAGGATGCGGTGGGAATGGCGCGTTCGTCGACCTATGACGCGATCGTCCTCGACGTGATCCTCCCTGGCATCGACGGCTTCGAGACCTGCCGGCAGCTTCGCCAAGAGGGGATCTGGTCGCCGGTTCTGATGCTGACCGCTCGAGGAGCGCTGGAGGACCGCGTCGCCGGGCTGGATGGCGGCGCCGACGACTACCTGACCAAGCCGTTTTCCTTTGCCGAGTTGCTTGCTCGCCTTCGTGCCCTGGTCCGCCGCGGTCAGAGCGAGCGGCCGTCGATAGTCGAGGTCGGGGACCTGCGGCTGGACCCGGCGACCCTTCAGGTCTGGCGCGGCGATGCCGAGGTCGAGCTCTCGGCCAAGGAGTTCGCCCTGCTCGAGACCTTCATGCGCAGGCCGGGCCACGTGCTCAGCCGCCTGCAGTTGCTGGACCAGGCATGGGAGTACGACTTCGAGCATCGCTCCAACGTGATCGAGGTCTACGTCCGCTACCTGCGCCGCAAGATCGACGTACCTTTCGGGGTGAAGTCGATCGAGACCGTCCGTGGCGCCGGCTACCGGCTGAGAAAGGACGGCGGGCGCTGAGTCGCGTATCGATTCGACTCCGGGTCACCCTCGTCTTCGCCGCGGTGATGGCGCTCGTCCTCGGCGCCATCGGCACCTTCGTCTACCTGCGCTTCTCCAACGAGCTCGACGCAACGATCAATGCGGGTCTGCGCTCGCGGGCGAGCGATGTCGCCGCGCTGGTCAGGGAGGCCGACTCCGGCCTGCGGGAGGGACACCAAAATCTCGTCGGTCGCACCGAGAGCTTCGCCGAGGTGCTCGACGCCGGCGGCGGCGTCACCGACGCCTCGCTGGCGGTCGGGCACCACGTCCTGCTCACCCCCGGCGAGCTACGACGGGCGCTGCGCACGCCGATCGTCGTCAATCGCGGCCCGCTCCCGGGCCTGCAGGAGGAATCCCGCCTGCTCGCCGTTCCCGTCAGAGCGCGGGGTCGCGAGCAGGTCGTCGTCGTCGGCACCTCGACCGAATCGCGCAACGAGTCGCTCACCGACCTCGCACAGCTGCTGCTGATCGGCGGCCCAGTTGCCCTTCTCCTTGCCTCCCTCGCCGCCTACGGGGTAGCCGCCGCCGCTCTGAAGCCGGTCGAGGCGATGAGGTCGCGGGCGGCCGAGATCTCCACCGCGGAGCCCGGCCAACGCCTTCCCGTCCCGCCGACGCGCGACGAGGTCGCGCGCCTCGGCACCACGCTGAACGAGATGCTCGAGCGCCTCGGAGAGGCGCTGGCCCATGAGCGCGCGTTCGTCGCCGACGCCAGCCACGAGCTGCGCACGCCTCTGGCGATCCTGCGGACGGAGCTCGAGCTGGCGCTTGCGAAGGGGCGCTCTCCCGAGGAGCTGCGCGCGGCTCTGGCATCGGCCGCCGAGGAGACGGACCGTCTGACCCAGCTCTCCGAGGATCTGCTGACGATCGCCCAGACCGAGCGCGGCAAGCTGCCCTTGCAGTTGGCTTGCCTGGACTTGGCGGAACTCCTCGGCGGCGTCGATCGCAGGTTCGCCCGGCGGGCCGAGGAGAGGGGAAGGAAGATCGAGGTGGTCGCTCCCGCCTCACTTGTCCTCGACGCCGATCGCCTGCGCCTCGACCAAGCGATCGGCAGCATGGTCGACAACGCCCTTCGTTACGGGGCCGGCACGATCGACCTCGTTGCCGGCGGCGAGAACGGATCGGTGGAGATCCACGTCCTCGACCGGGGGGATGGATTTCCGCCGGACTTCCTCGGGCGTGCCTTCGAGCGTTTCAGTCGAGCCTCGTCGAGCGCCCGCGACGGGGGGAGCGGCCTCGGCCTGGCGATCGTCCAGACGGTCGCCCGTGCCCACGGCGGTGAGGCGCACGCCGGCAATCGCGAGGGGGGAGGGGCCGACGTCTGGCTGACCTTGCCGGCGCCGGCGAGGCCCGTCTCATCTGCGGTTTAGGCAGCGGGCCTAGCCTGCCGCCTCGTTTCGTCGAGCCCGCCCTTGGACTACAAGCTCAAAACCTCGCACGGCCTCTCGAAGGTGCCGGAAGTGACGGCCTTCTTCTGGATCGTCAAGGCGCTGACGACCGGGATGGGGGAGTCGACTTCGGACTTCCTCGTCCACAAGCTCGTGCCCGAGATCGCCGTCGTGCTCGGCGGCATCGCCTTCGTCATCGCCCTCTACCTGCAGTTTTCGAGCGACCGCTACGTGCCCTGGCGCTACTGGCTCGCGGTGGCGATGGTCGGGGTCTTCGGCACGATGTGCGCCGACGTCCTCCACGTCGGCCTCGGCGTCCCCTACATCGTCTCGACGGTCTTCTACGCGATCGTGCTCGCTGTGGTCTTCCGCACCTGGTACCGGACCGAGGGCACGCTCTCGATCCACAGCATCACCAGCGAGCGGCGCGAGGTCTTCTACTGGGCGGCGGTGCTCGCGACCTTCGCCCTCGGCACCGCCGCCGGAGACCTCACCGCGGTCACCTTCGGCCTCGGCTTCTTCGGCTCGGGCCTGATGTTCGCGGCGATCATCGCCATCCCCGCGATCGGCTACTGGCGCTTCGGCATGAACTCGATCCTCGCCTTCTGGTTCGCCTATGTGGTGACCCGCCCGCTCGGAGCCTCCTTCGCCGACTGGCTGGCGGTGTCCTCGCAACGGGGCGGCCTGGCGATCGGCACCGGCCTGGTCAGCTTCGTCCTCGCGGTGATGATCGCCATGTTCGTCGCCTTCCTGACCTCGACCGGGGTGGACACGCCCGCGGATCAGAAAGTCCGCGACGGTCGCAGATCGAGCTTGCCGACCGGCGTCATGCCGCCAGGACCCCCAGACGAGGTTCGCGAGTCGGTCTGAAGTACGGTGCCCGGCGTGAAAGCCGCATGAGCGCCACGACCGACGTCTACGCCATCCCCCAGGACCTGCTCGACTTTCGCGAGACGATCGCCCAGATCGCCCGCGAGCGGATCGCTCCGCGCGCGGCGGAGATCGACGAGAAGTCCGAGTACCCCGCGGACGTGCGCAAGCTGCTGGCCGAGCACGACATCCTCTCGTTGCCATTCGAGGAGGAGCACGGCGGCACCGGGACCGGCACGCTGATGCTGCAGATGGCGGTCGAGGAGATCGCCAAGGCCTGCGCGTCGAGCGCCCTGATCCTGATGGTGCAGGAGCTCGGCTCGCTGCCGATCCGCCTTTTCGGCAGCGAGGAGCTGAAGCAGCGGGTGCTGCCGCGCTGCGCCAGCGGCGAGTGGACGCCCGCCTTCGCGCTCTCGGAGCCCGAGGCCGGCTCCGACCCCGCCGCGATGCGCACCCACGCCGAGCTCGACGGCGACGAATGGGTGATCAACGGCGCCAAGAACTGGATCAGCAACGCCGGCGTCGCCGACTACTACGTCGTCTTCGCCGTCACCGACCGCGAGAAACGGCGGATCACCGCCTTCATGGTCGAGGCCGACCGGCCCGGCTTCTCGATCGGCAAGCTCGAGCACAAGCTCGGCATCCGCGGCTCGCCGACCGGCTCGCCCGTCTTCGAGGACGTGCGGGTGCCCGCCGAGAACGTGATCGGCGAGGTCGGCCGTGGCCTCGGCGTCGCCCTCGGCACGCTGGAGCGGACGCGGCTCGGCGCCGCCGCGCAGGCGGTCGGCATCGCCCAGGGGGCGACCGACTACGCGACCGCCTACGCCTCCGAGCGGGTCGCCTTCGGCAAGCCGATCCTCGACCTGCAGGCGATCCAGTTCAAGCTGGCTGAGATGGAGACCGGCACCGCCGCCGCCCGCGAGCTCCTCTACAAGGCCTGCGCGCTGGCCGACCGCAACGACCCCGCCCTCGCCAAGCACTCCTCGATGGCCAAGCTGTTCGCCTCCGACAACGCGATGCGGGTCACGGTCGAGGCGATCCAGGTGCTCGGCGGCTACGGCTACGTCAAGGAGTACCCGGTCGAGCGGATGATGCGCGACGCCAAGATCACCCAGATCTACGAG